>Ga0224486_100060_pt1 | contig 56340 bp, 44 predicted proteins | sample TexhydDE_CT_test_FD_172013 | JGI IMG/M metagenome (GOLD analysis project Ga0224486, IMG submission 172013) | Fracking water microbial communities from deep shales in Oklahoma, United States - hydraulically fractured wells DE_CT_test ... | reverse complement strand
AGGACTGGTCGCGGCCATTGAAGCGGCAGATGCCATGCTCAAAGCCGCCAGCGTCGAGCTGGTGGGAATGGAGAAGATCGGCTCGGGTCTTGTCACCGTCATGGTCAGCGGCGAAGTAGGTGCCGTCAAGGCCGCCACCGAAGCCGGCGGTGCTGCTGCTACCAGGCTCGGGGAAGTCATCGCCGTCCACGTCATCCCGCGGCCCCATAGCGACGTCGCCCGCATCCTGCCCGCTAAAAAAGACGCCTCTGCCAAGGGGGTAGATTAACATGAAAGACGGCGCCCTGGGGCTCATCGAAACAAAAGGATTGGTCGCGGCCATTGAAGCGGCAGATGCCATGCTCAAAGCCGCCGGCGTCGAGCTGGCCGGTATGGAGAAGATCGGCTCGGGTCTCGTCACCGTCATGGTCAAAGGTGATGTCGGAGCCGTCAAGGCCGCCACCGAAGCCGGAGCCGCTGCCGCCGGGAGACTCGGCGAGATTGTCGCCGTCCACGTCATCCCGCGGCCCCACACTGACCTCAGCACGATATTACCAGCCTGAGCGGTGAGCAGAAATGATCGACGAAACCACTATCGCCAGCATTGTCGCCGAAGTATTAAAAAACATCCAGCAGCAGTCCCGCAATGGGACAACAGCTACTACGGCAACAACGTGTAGCGGTGCCTGCCAGGCGCGGGCCGGCCAGGCCGCGGCCACTACCTCCCGCGGTGACAAAGGCGTATACAGCGACTTGAAGGCAGCTATCCGCGTTGCCAAAAGAGCGCAGCAAGAACTGGTAAAGTTAAGCCTCAAAACCAGGGGCGAGATCGTCGCCGCCATCCGCCGGGCGGCCATCGCCAACGTAGAAACAATTGCCAGGCTGGCCCACGAAGAAACCGGCTACGGCCGGGTAGAAGACAAGATCCAGAAAAAGCTCTATGCCGCCCGTCTAACCCCGGGCCTCGAGGATATAAAGACCGAAGCCATCAGCGGCGACAACGGCCTCATCCTGATTGAGCGGGCGCCCTTCGGCCTCATCGCCTCCATCGAGCCGGCCACCCATCCCGGCTCCTGCGTCATCAACCACGCCATCAGCATGGTCGCCGCCGGCAACAGCATAATCTTCCTGCCCCATCCCAAAGGGCTCAAGACCACCCAGTACCTGGTGCGCCTTTTCAACGCCGCCATCCAGGAAGCCGGCGGGCCGGAAGACTTATTAGTAGTAGGCGATAAAGTCAGCCTGGAAAACCTGGACCTTGTCTTAAGCCATCCCGATGTAGATCTGGTCGTCGCCACCGGCGGGCCGGAAGTAGTCAACCGCGCCTTAAGAAGCGGCAAAAAAGCCATCGCCGCCGGGCCAGGCAATCCCCCCGTAGTCGTCGACGAAACCGTCAAGGACCTGGACTATGCCGCCAGATGTATTGTCGACGGCGCCGCCTTTGACAACACCGTCCTCTGCATAGCCGAAAAGGTCATCATCGCCGTGGAAGCAATAGCCGATGAGCTCCTCTTCCACCTCCAGAGCCACGGCGCCTATCTCGTGCGGGATGAAGGGGATAAAGAAAAACTCATGCGCACCATCCTGCCCGACGGCAAGCGCTTCCATCCCGACCTTATCGGCCGGGACGCCACTGTTATTCTAAAGCAAGCCGGCATCGACGCACCGGAAAACACCAGGATCGCCCTCATGGAATGTCCCCCGGAGCATCCCCTGGTGCAGGAAGAACAGCTGCTGCCGGTCCTGCCCGTGGTACGAGTGCCGGACTTCGACGCCGCCCTGGAACTGGCCGTGCAGGTGGAGCACGGCTTCAAACATACAGCCATCATCCACAGCCAGGACGTTAGCCGCATCACCGCTTACGCCCGCAAGCTCCGGACCGACATCCTGGTGGCCAACGCTTCCTCGGCTGCCGGGTTAAACATCGGCGGCGAAGGGCACTTCAGCCACACCATCGCCAGCCCCACAGGCGAAGGCATCTGCACCCCCCGCACCTACACCCGGGAACAGCGGACGGTTATCGTCGGGGCGCTGCGGACGGTAGATTAGTAATTAAATGCAGTTATATTGTGAAATAAGGAACGAGAGCGGAGTGGATACCGCGTTGAAGGAAATGCCTGGCAGCGAACTAAACGCCATCATAAATAAAATAGCATCTGCCGGTGTGGTCGGCGCCGGCGGGGGCGGTTTCCCCACCGCCTATAAACTGAAGACCGGAACACCTATCCAGACCGTTATCATTAACGGGGCCGAGTGCGAACCCTTGCTTAAAGTCGACCAGGAACTCATGGCCCGCTACCCGGCGGAACTCCTGGCCACTTTAGCCACCCTTGTTCAGGCCACCGGCGCCCAAACAGGGGTTATAGCCCTCAAAGAAAAATACCGGGAGGCCCATGCTGCCCTGGCAGGAGAAATAAGCACTTACCCGGGGCTAAAGCTTCACCTCCTGCCGGACGTCTACCCCATGGGGGACGAGCACTTATTGACCTATAGCGTCACCGGCAAAACAATTCCGCCGGGAGGTTTACCATTACAGGCGGGAGCGGTAGTTCTAAACGTCGAGACTTTATATAATATCCACCAGGCTCTGAAAGGAAACCCTGTAACCCATAAGTACATCACCGTCACCGGCGCCGTCCGGAAGCCCATCACTGCCAGGGTACCGGTCGGCACCCCGGTGCGGGAACTCCTGGCCCTGGCCGGCGGCCCGGCTGTAGACCAATACCTGCTTATCGCCGGCGGCCCCTGCATGGGTAAGGTTACAAGCATTAATGCGCCGGTTACCAAAACTACCAAGGGCATTATTGTCCTGCCCCTGGACCACCCCCTGGCTGCCAGTTACCAGCGGGACCTGAACCAGGAGCTAAGACTCGCCCTCAAGGTCTGCTGCCAGTGCCAGCAGTGCACGGACTTCTGCCCGCGGCACCTTTTAGGACATCCCCTGGAACCCCACCGGGTCATGCGCGCGGTTACCTATGGCCTGGCTGATATAACCCTGCCCCAGGCCCTGCTTTGCAGCGAATGCGGCCTCTGCGACCTTTACGCCTGCCCCTTCAACCTCTCCCCGCGGCAGGTCAACAGGAAAATAAAGGCCGAACTGCAGCAGAAGGGTTTCCGGCCCGGCCCCTGGCAAGCTACTACCCCTTCCCCTTTCCGGGAAGGACGGCAGGTGCCAACTCAACGCCTTATCACCCGTCTGGGCTTAAAAGAGTATTACGAACGCCCGGTAACTTTTCGGGAAGAAAACCCCACAGTTAACCAGGTTTACCTGCCCTTAAAGCAGAGCGCCGGGGTCGCGCCGGAGCCGGTAGTAAAGATAGGTGACCGGGTTTCAGCGGGGGACCTTTTAGCACGTATCAAGGACGATACCCCGGGCGCTAACCTCCATGCCAGCATCAATGGTACCATTACCGCTATCAATAGCAACATTGTTATCCAGGGAGGCGCCAACCCATAATGGGGCTCAATAATGGAGGTGGTGACTGATGGGTATCGCCGTCGGACTTATCGAACTTAAGAGCCTGGCGCGGGGGTTAATGGTTGCCGACAGCTGTCTTAAGGCCGCGCCGGTAGACCTGAAAATACGCACCATCTGCCCTGGTAAAAGCTTGATTATCTTAAACGGCGAGATCAGCGCCGTGACAAGCGCCGTAGAACATGGCGTAGCTACCGGCGGGGTAACGGTCGTCAATAGTTTAATCCTGGGTAACCTCCATCCCGGGGTCCTGCCGGCCCTGAGCGGGGTAGCCGCAGCAACCCCTAAAGGTGCCCTGGGAGTCCTCGAGACTTTCAGCGTCACGGCCGCCATCAAAGCCGCCGATACCGCCGCCAAGGCCGCCGTTGTCGAGCTCCTGGACATCCGTCCGGCCTACGGGCTGGGGGGTAAAGGGGTGGTCATCCTGACCGGCAGCGTCGGTGCTGTCCAGGCCGCCGTAAACGCCGCTACACTTCCCCTCAAAGAAGAAGGGGAACTAGTGGATGCTGTTGTTATTCCGTCGCCCCACCCTAAAGTCTGGGAGCAACTGGAGTAAAATCCCACAGAACAAGGTGAGCGCTAAATGTCCAATGCTGCCTTTATCGAATTAATTACCAGGGAAGTCCTGGCCGAGCTAAAGGAACGCCGGGATAAAACTGCCGGGACCAGTACTGCAGCCCCTCCCACCCCGGCAGCCAAACGTGTTCCCGTGGCCGTATCAAATCGCCATGTTCACCTGGCCCAAAAGGAGATCGACATTCTTTTCGGCCCCGGCTACCAGCTCACCAAAAGGAACGACCTCTACCAGCCGGGAGAATTTGCCGCCAACGAAGTCGTCACCCTGGTAGGCCCGAAACTGCGCCCCCTGACCAACGTCCGCGTCCTGGGGCCGGTGCGTGACCGCACCCAGGTAGAAATCTCCCGTACCGATGCCATAACCTTAGGCATTCCGGCGCCGGTGCGCCGTTCCGGGGACCTGGCCGGCTCCGCCCCCATTACCCTGGTAGGACCGAAGGGTTCAGTTACTTTGCCCGAAGGGGCTATTATCGCCAACCGTCACATCCACATGAGTCCGGTCGAAGCGGAAAAATGGGGGCTAAAAGACAACGACGAAGTCACCGTGCGTACCATTAAATCCGACCGGCCCACCATCTTCGGCGGCGTCCAGGTGCGGGTCAGCCCCAAATTCAAGCTCGTCATGCACATCGACACCGACGACGCCAATGCCGCCGGGCTCCAGTGCAACGACGAAGTGGAAATAAGGTGAGAAGATGCTCATTGCCGAAGTTACCGGGACGGTGGTCGCTACCCGGAAAAATGAAAGCCTTACCGGCAGCAAGCTCCTTCTCGTCCGGCCCCTTTATGGCGGCCGCCGGGGAGAAACCCTGGTGGCCGTGGATACCGTGGGTGCCGGCAGGGGGGAACTGGTGCTGGTAGCCACCGGTAGTGCCGCCCGCCTGGGCCTGGGTGTCCCCCAGGCCCCGGTGGACCTGGCTATCGTGGGCATTATCGATCAGGTAGAGGGGGACATCAAGGGGCTGCCGCGCTAGGTTGGCGCCGCCCTTATTATCTCCTCATCCGGTTACCGGTTTGAGCATCCCCCGAGAATGCTGGCAGGAGAAGATATAGAGGTGGGAGGGAGAACCGGTGCAAATTCTGGCCCTAAACTGCGGGGGGTCTTCGATTAAATATAAAGTTTTTTCCATGCCTGAAGAAAAACTATTGGTCCAGGGCGGCGTTGAACGCATCGGCAGTCAGGGAACTACTCTACGGCATCAAGATTTAACAGGCGAGGCGGCTGAGTGCCGGAAGCATTTACCCCGGGGTGACTATGGCGAAGCCCTGGAAGAAATCCTCAAGTTATTGCAGCCTTACCGGATTGATGCCGTCGGTCACCGGGTGGTTCACGGCGGCGCGAGCCTCCGGCGGCCGGCCCGGATTGATGCCGCTGTCCTGGCCACTTTAAAGGCCTGCTGCCAGCTGGCCCCCCTGCACAACCCGGCCAACGTTGCCGGTATCGAGGCCGTGGCGCGAATCCTGCCGGAAATACCCCAGGTGGCCGTCTGCGACAATACCTTTCACCTGACCCTGCCGCCCCGGGCCTATCTCTACGGCCTGCCCTATGAATATTACGAGCGTTACGGCCTGCGCCGTTACGGTTTCCACGGTATAACTTTCACCTATATGGTCCACCGCGCCGCGGCAATGCTGGGACGGCGTCTGCAGGAGCTAAAAATTGTATCCCTCATGCTCGGCAGCGGCACTACGGCCAACGCCTGCTGCGGTGGGGAATCTATCGATGTCTCTACCGGCTTTACGCCCACGGAGGGGTTACTCCAGTCAACCCGCTGCGGCGATGTCGACCCTGGCGTCCTTGTTTATCTCCTGCGGCAGGAAGGCCTTGGCCCCGATGCCCTGGAGGAAGTAATCAACAAAAAAGGCGGCTGGCTGGGTATCTCCGGCATCAGCAACGATTACCGGGCGGTGGAAGAAGCCGCCCGTCAGGGGCATGAACGGGCCCGCCTGGCCCTGGAGGTCCTGGCCTACCGGGCGAAAAAATATGTTGGCGCCTATGCGGCGGCCATGGGCGGGATTGACGTCCTGATTTTTTCCGGTGGCATCGGCGAAAAGAGCAGCAGCCTGCGCCGGGAAATCTGCCGCGGCCTGGAGTTCCTGGGTATCAAGCTGGATGCTGAACGCAATGAAAATGAGAGCGGTGACCGCTTAATCTCCAGCCCGGAGGCCAAAGTCCAGGTCCTGGTGGTGCATACCGATGAAGAAGTAATGATCGCCCGGGAAACTGTAAAGGTATTGACCGGGAAAGAGCCCTCCGGGGCGTTTTGCCAGGGGTAATCCCCCGTTTAGCGCAATTATTTTCAAAGGAGCTGGGCAAGCATGCGCTATCTTGCCTTTGACCTGGGGGCCGAGAGCGGCCGGGCCATAATTGGTACCCTAATCGATGCCCGCCTCGCCCTGGAAGAAATCTATCGTTTTCCCAACGAACCGGTACGGATTCCGGATGGCCTGCACTGGGATGTTTTACGCCTCTTTCACGAAATGAAAGAAGGCCTGCGCCGGGCTGCAGCCCGCTACGGGACGGGCCTTAAAAGCCTGGCCGTCGACACCTGGGGCGTAGATTTCGGCCTCCTGGGAGAAAAGGATGTCCTCCTGGGTAATCCGTACCACTACCGGGACGACCGCACCCGGGGCGTGATGGAAGAAGCTTTCAAGGTAGTACCCCGGGAAGAGATTTTTTCCCAGACGGGCATCCAGTTTATGCCTTTCAACTCCCTTTACCAGCTTCTGGCCTGGCGGCAGCAGCAGCCCGCCCTGTTAAGCCAGGCGCAGACCCTGTTGATGATGCCCGACCTCTTCAACTTCTTTTTTACCGGCATAAAAGCCGGGGAATTCACCAACGCCAGTACCACCCAGATGTACAACCCTCGTACCGGCACCTGGGCCATTGACATGCTGGAAAAATTGGGGTTACCGGTTACCCTCCTCCCGGCCATCAACCCGCCGGGGACGATTGTGGGCCAGATTTTACCCCGGGTGGCCCGGGAAACGGGAGCCGAGGAGATACCTGTCATTGCCCCCGGCAGCCACGATACGGCCAGCGCCGTAGCCGCCGTGCCGGCAGCAGGGCCGGACTACATGTACATTAGCTGCGGTACCTGGTCTTTGGTAGGGGTGGAGGTCAGGGAACCGGTAATCAACGAGCAAACCTTGAGCCTCAACTTTACCAACGAAGGCGGGGTTGGTGGTACCTTCCGGCTTCTTAAGAATGTCACCGGTCTGTGGCTGGTCCAGGAGTGCCGCCGCACCTGGGAGCGACAGGGGGAAGCTTTGAGCTATGGCGAACTTACGACTTTGGCCCGGGAGGCCAGTCCTTTGACTGCCGTTATCGACCCGGACCACCCGGCCTTCCTGAACCCGGAAGACATGCCGGCGGCCATCCAGGCCTACTGCCGGGAAACGGGCCAGCCGGTACCCCGGACTAAAGGCGAAATCGTCAGGTGCGCCCTGGAAAGCCTGGCCTTGAAATACCGCTGGGTGCTGGAAAAGCTGGAAGGTATACTGGGGAAGGAACTTCCGGTCATTCACATGGTTGGCGGCGGCACGCGGAACGAGCTTCTCTGCCGGTTTACCGCCAGCGCCACCGGGCGCCCGGTAGTGGCTGGCCCGGTGGAAGCTACGGCCGCCGGTAACCTCCTGGTCCAGGCCATGGCCATGGGAGAAGTGGGAAGCCTGAATGAAGCCCGAGAAATCGTCCGCCGTTCTTTTGCCCTGAAAACTTATGAAGCAGAAAAGACAGATGTGTGGGAGGAAAAGTATGAGGCATTTATTAGGCTGCTGGCGTAGTATTGTCCAGCCAGCATGGTAAAAAGTGGCCAGCCTGATAACTGGGCTGGCCATACTAGTGGTTTTAAACTTGACAGACAAACAGGAAGAGGGTAAAATAAAAAGTGCATAGGCGGAAGTAGCTCAGTGGTAGAGCATCGGCTTCCCAAGCCGAGGGTCGCGGGTTCGAATCCCGTTTTCCGCTCCAGTCTTGAAAAATCTAACCACCAACGGGCTGACCCTCCCAAAAAAGTCCGAGGTTCCTGGGAGGGTCTTATTATGCCTAAGTTAGCCAAACTCAACCCGAAGGTATGCGATTTAGCCCTGGCCCTGGAGGAGTTCCTTCTTGCCAGGCAAGCGGACGTTTTAGTCCAACGCACCCTAGACGACTACCGCTGGCATGTGGGAAAGTTCCTGGAGACCTGCCAAAATACCACCACCTATGAGGCCGTCCGGAAGGCCACCATACGCTACTTCAGCCAGCCAGCCTCGCCCGGCTACCGGAATATCAAACTGAAGTACCTCAAAGCCTTCTTCAACTGGTGTGTAGCCCAAGGGTATCTCCCGGCCAATCCAGCCCAAGGCATAAGGAAGGCCAAAGAAGACCTTCAAAGCCCGCCAATGCCGAAATCAAAGCTTCCTCACAGAAACCCGCCACACTCTTTCAAGCACAGAATCCTCAGAAGCCTTGATTTTCTTGGCTTTGAAACCAACTGGCCCTTTGGCTTTACAACCGACTGTTGAATATATATCCACCAGTCGGTTGACTAAACCGCTAGGAGTTCATTTTGACGCCGATGGGTATATACCCAGATGGGAAAGCCTTGCGGACTTCTGGCGGGGAGCCGAAACTTTGGCGGATTTATGGGATAAGTTTCGGCAGGTCACACAGCGGGATTTGGACGGCATGAGAGAGTGGATAAGGTTTGTAAGTTTAAGTAAGGAAATTAAATATCTGCTTGGAGAAGTGGAACACTCCATTTGAGCAGGATTTTGCCCATAGAAAAGCTAAAACTTACTTAACCAAAGCATACTATGTAAGGGCTGGAATGCGTCTTAGGAGGGTAGAACATGGCCCGCTTTATTGTCTACCTCGAACCCGCCGAAGAAGGAGGCTACATTGCTTCTGCACCGGCACTACCGGGCTGCGTCACCCAGGGGTAAACTAAGGAAGAAGCCTTGGCAATGGCTGAGGACGCCATAAGAGGGTACATCGAGAGCCTGAAAAAACATGGAGAGCCGCTTACCCTTTGGCTTTGAGAAGAGTAGAAAGAACGTCTAGTCTAGGGGGTTCAAGGAAATGCTTTACCGCTACAAAGTTATCCTCGAATGGGATGAGGAAGGTAAGGGCTATGTCGTTTCGGTTCCTGCCTTACCGGGGTGTTTCACCCAGGGAGATACCGTTGAAGAAGCATTGGAGAGGGCCAAAGAGGCCATAGCAGGCCACCTTGCGGCTTTAGCCCAGGAAGGTCTGCCCCTGCCGTCTCGTGACGTTGAAATAGCCGAAGTGCAGGTAGAGATAGCCTCATGAGCAGGCTACCCAGGGTCACAGGTAAAGAAGTGGTTAGTGCGTTGAAGAGGGCTGGCTTTGTGGTGGTAAGAATACAGGGCAGCCACCACCACTTGCGAAAGCCGGGTGCTAAAAGCTTGGTGACTGTTCCCGTACATGCCGGTGAAATCCTGAAGCCAAAGCTTTTGAAAAGCATACTGGAGCAGGCCGGACTAACCGTTGACGAGTTCAAAAACCTTCTCGCTTGAGCAGGATTTTGCGAAAATGTGGCGAATACTATATCCCTGAAAGGGTCAGTCCGTTGTCGCTGGTGGAAACGCTAAAACCGTGTGCCGGGAGGCTTGCAAATCAAGGCTTCCGGCGGTCACGTCTCAGCACCCAGTCCATCGGCTTCCCAAGCCGATGGTCGCGGGTACGAATCCCGTTTTCCGCTCCAGCTAGAAATATTAAGGGTTTGCGGGTTCGGCCTACTAGGTTTCTCTGGCAAGAAATGGGGTAGGCCGGTGCTGTTAAGATCCACCGTGAGGAGCAGTAGCCTGCTCCTTATTTTTTTAGTTACGCTGATATGCTTTTCCCAGTACTTTTATAAGCCTGTCCACCTTCCCGGCGGCTTTTTTGTCAGGAGCCGGTTGAGCGGGCTGGCCTGGGAGTGGGCCTCCTTCATCAAGGATACTTCCAGGAAGGCTGTTTTGATATAATACACAATTATAGTTACATCTGAACCAGACCAGCAATATCAGGTTTTGCGGTGGAGTGGAATGGTGAAATGAGGAAGGAGATTGTCGTTCGCATGATTTCACGGGAGATGGCTGGGACATATGCGGCGAGGCGCCCCCGCCGCCTTGTCCTGGCATTGATATTGGGTAGCTTAACGGGGCTAGGGCCGTTTTCGATAGATACGTATCTTCCTTCGTTGCCTTTACTGGCAAATAGTCTTCACCTCACCACGTCGACGGCACAGTTGAGCTTGACCGCTTGCCTGCTGGGTTTGGCGCTGGGCCAGCTGATAGCGGGCCCGATCAGCGATGCCCTCGGGAGACGCCGGCCGCTGCAGGTGGGATTATTGATCTATGCGGCTGCCTCCGCCATGTGCGTGTGGACCTCGTCGATTGGCCTGTTTATCGCCCTCCGGTTCTTCCAGGGATTGGCCGGTTCGGCCGGTATTGTCATCGCCCGCGCTGTTGCCCGCGATCACTTTGAGGGCAAGGAATTGACGCGTTTTTTTGCTCTCTTAATGCTGGTCAACGGGGTAGCGCCGGTACTGGCACCAGTAATAGGCGCGCAACTTTTGCGCTTCACTTCATGGCGCGGTATATTTGCCGTGCTGGCACTACTAAGTATTGCCATGTGGATAGCAGTTTGGGTTGCCTTGCCGGAAAGCCTGCCGCCGCAACGGCGGGTACAAGGAGGGTTGCTGGCGACGGCGGGCGGCCTTGGCAGCCTGCTCAAAAACACCGAATTTATGGGCTACGTGCTGGCCCAGGGCTTTGCCTTTGCTGCGATGTTCGGCTACATATCCGGCTCTTCGTTTGTCCTGCAGGAGGAGTACAGGGTATCGCCACAAGTGTTTAGCCTCATTTTTGCCGTCAACGGGGCCGGGATCATTCTCGCCGGCCAGGTCGGTGCCCGGGCCTCATTGCGCTGGGACGAACGGCGGGCACTTGCCGCCTCGCTGGCCGTAGCAGCGGCGGGCAGCTTGGCGCTACTCGCTGCCGTGCTCGGCCGTGCGGGCCTGGCGGCGGTGCTGGTACCGTTGTTTGTAGTCGTCGCGATCGCCGGTGCAATCGGCACAACGTGCAACTCGTTGGCCTTGCAAAACCAGGGGCGCGCCGCTGGCAGCGCGTCGGCGTGGCTCGGTGTGGCAGGAATGTTGTTTGGGGCACTGGTCTCGCCCCTGGTGGGGCTCGGCTACCGCATTGCCGTGTCGATGGCCGTAGTGATTGTCGTTTGCCACCTCTCGGCCACACTCGCGTACTGGCTGTTGGCCGCGCGGAGGCGCGGTGCGGGGGCAGGGGAGACGATGTCGCAACGCGTGTGAGGCTCTATAAAAACCAGGTCCATGGAGCAAAATAGGGAAGAAGTTTAATTTAGGAAGGCGGTTAGTCATGGGCCTGGAAAAGCCGGATAATAGTTTGCTGGTGATTTTCGGTGGTACGGGGGACCTGGCTCGCCGTAAACTTTACCCAGCTTTATATAACCTCTTTGTCGATGGTTTTCTCCCGGCTGCCCTGCAGATAGTGGCCGTGGGGCGGCGCCTATTTACCCCGGAGAGTTTTCGTAACGGGATACTATTACCTTCCCTGCAGGCCTTTTCCCGCCGCGCCTCTAACCTGGACGCCTATTTTGAGCCCTTTGCTAGCCGCCTGCACTATTTCCCAACCGATATTTATGACCCGGAGGGTTATAAACGCCTCAGGCAGTTTCTGGCGGAGCTGGAGGAGGCGGCCGGCTGCCGGGGCAACCGCATTTTTTACCTGGCCGTGGCCCCGGAACATTTTGGCCCCGTGGTCCGGAGCTTAAAGGAAGCAGGCCTGGCGCCAGCCCGGGGCTGGCAGCGGGTTGTTATTGAGAAACCCTTCGGCCATGACCTGCCTTCGGCGGCAGAATTAAACCGCCAGCTCCGGGCAGCTTTCAGCGAGGAAGAGATTTACCGCATCGACCATTACCTGGGCAAAGAAATGATCCAGAACATCATGGTCATCCGCTTTGCCAATACCTTTTTTGAGCCGGTATGGAATAATAAATATATCGACCACGTTCAGATTACTTCGGCGGAAACGGTGGGCGTGGAGGACCGGGGCGGCTATTACGACAGGGCCGGGGCCCTGCGGGACATGGTCCAGAACCACCTCCTGCAGCTGGTGACCCTGGTGGCCATGGAACCGCCGGCCAGCCTGGCCACTGAAGCTATCCGCGACGAAAAGGTAAAGGTGCTGCGCTCATTACGACCCCTGGACGCGGCGGCAGTCAGCAGGAACGTCATCCGCGGCCAGTACGGTGCCGGGGAGATAGATGGGCAAACGGTACCGCCGTATCGCTGGGAAAAGGAAGTGGCCCCTGACTCCACCACGGAAACCTTTGTCGCTTTAAAGCTTTTCATCGAAAACTTCCGCTGGGCCGGCGTGCCCTTTTACCTGCGTACGGGCAAGCGCCTGCCGGTTAAAGTGACGGAAATTATCCTCCAGTTTAAATCCCTGCCGGATATCCTGTATTTTAAGGAATACGGCGAATTACGCCCCAATCTCCTGGTCATCCGCGTCCAGCCCCTGGAGGGTGTCTACGTCCAGCTCAATGCCAAGCGGCCGGGGAATAATAATTACATCGTACCCATCCGCCTGGACTTTTGCCAGAACTGCGAGGTGGGCGTCAATTCCCCCGAGGCCTACGAACGCTTGCTTTATGATGTAATGCGGGGGGACCCCACCCTTTTCACCCGCTGGGATGAGGTGGAGGCGGCCTGGCGGTTTGTGGACCCCATTGCCGTTGCCTGGACGGCGAGGCCGCCCCTCTTTCCCAATTACGCCGCCGGCCAGTGGGGACCACCGGCGGCACAGGAGCTTTTAATCCGGGACGGCCGCCACTGGTGGCAGGAAGATGAATTGCTGCCGGAACGTGGGTAGCTAGAAATAAATGAATGGACTGATGAAAGCTTGCGTATCTACGACATATCCATGCCCATATACCACGGTATGCCGGTCTACAAAAACAGGGCGGAGAAGCAGCCGCAAACGGAAATAACCCGCGACTATGAAAACGGCGTGCGGGAAACGCGCTGGCTCCTGGATACCCACACCGGGACCCATATCGATGCCCCCGCCCATGTGATCCCCGGCGGGGCTACGACAGCAGAACTGGACCTGTCGCTTTTAATCGGCTCCTGCCGGGTGCTGGACCTGACGGCAGTCAACGACCGCATTACGGCCGGGGACCTGGCGTGCCAGCCGGTCCGGGCCGGCGACTTTATCCTGTTGAAAACTAAAAACTCCTGGGCTGCCGGAAATGAAGCCGACTTTATCTACCTGGATGCCGGGGCAGCTGCCCACCTGGCTAAAGCAGGGGTTCGCGGAGTCGGCCTGGATGCCCTGGGAGTGGAGCGGGACCAGCCCGGTTATCCGACCCACCGGACTTTGCTGGAAAACGGGGTTGTTATCATTGAAGGCTTACGGCTAAAGGGGGTTCCCCCGGGGGTTTACCACATACTGGCTCTTCCCCTCCCCCTTCTGGGGGCTGAAGCGGCACCGGCCCGGGTAGTGCTGCTGGAAAGGTAGTATGCCATTAAGAGTACCTACTCTTAATGGATTATGGCGGGAAATGGTGATATGATGTTCACCGTTAAACATAGTGGTGAGACGTCCGGCTGCTTTTATATCTGGTGCAAAAGTGCACCAGTTGTTATAATAGGGATAGTCCCTTGACGTAGAAGGTAGTCCGGGGCCTACCCCTAAATTTTTACGGGCGGGTGTATCCTATGCAGGTCAAAGAGGTCATGCTCAACAACCCGGAGACGTTATACTACTGGCAGACCCTGGCCGATGCCGTGGCCGTCTACCAGCGGCAGCAGGTCAACTGCGCCCCGGTACTGGATGCCGACGGCGAAGTGGTAGGCATTATTACCGTCTTTCGCCTCCTGGAAGCCCTGCAGCAGGGGGCTACCATGGCTACGCCTATTGAAGAGGTCATGGATAGAAAACTGGTCTGCATCGATGAGGATACAGGTTTTGAGCAGGTGGCCAATTTACCTATTGACCGCTTGATTGTTTTAAACAAAGAGCGGCGCTTGAGCGGCGTCCTGACCAGGATTGGCTTGATCAATAAGGTGCACCGGGCCCTGGAGAAGGCGGAACGCGAGCTGGCGGCAGTCCTGGAGGCGGTACCAAACGGTATCATTGCCGTTGACCGGGAAGGGAAAATATGCCACATCAACCCGGCGGCAGCCCGGCTCCTCGACCTGCCGGCGGCAGCAGCCCTGGAGCAGCCGGCGGCCACCGTCCTGGCGGCGTCTGGTTTAAGCCAGTTTCTTACCAAAGCAGCCGGTGACCAGTTTCATAAGGCGCGTGCAGGAGATAGAACCCTGGCCATCCGGCGCAGCCCTATTACCAGGGATGGCCGGGAACAGGGGGTTGTCCTGGTCCTGCAGGATATTTCCGAACTGGAGGCCATCTCCAGTGAATTAAAGGCGGTCAAGTCTTTGAACCGGCAGCTTAAGAGTGTTATCGAGGCCTGCTATGACGGTATGGTTATTGTTGACAGCCAGGGCATTGTCCTGGGGGTTAATGAGGCTTTTGGACGTATTATGGCGCCGGAGGAAGGGCGGCTTGTTGTTGGTGAAAAGTTGCAGCCCGGTGCCGGCCAGGCAGAAGAGCAGCTATACCAGCTCTGGCACCTTGTCCGTGAGAGCCGCAAGGCTGTAACTGTCATGTACCAGACTCCGGCCGACCGGGAGGCCATTCTTACCGGCAGCCCTGTTTTCAGTGAGGAGGGGGCTGTCTCACAAGTCGTTATCAACATCCGCGATATGACGGAACTGCGCCATCTCAAAGAAGAGGCCCAGCGAGCGGCAGCGGAAATCCAGGCCCTGCGGGCCCGGCACCTGGCGGCTGCTCCCGAGGTGATCCGCCAGAGCCCGGCCATGCAACGGGTGGTGGACCAGGCCTTAAGGGTGGCTGCCGTCGATTCTACCGTCCTTATAACGGGGGAATCCGGTGTTGGTAAGGAAATCATTGCCAGGGTGATTCACCAGCATAGCCCGCGCTGCAAGGGGCCTTTTATAGAAATTAACTGTGGTGCCATCCCGGAAAACTTGCTGGAATCAGAGCTCTTCGGTTATGAGAAGGGAGCCTTTACCGGGGCCAGTAAAGAGGGAAAATTAGGTCTCCTCGAGGTAGCCAATAACGGCACCCTCTTCCTTGATGAAATAGGTGACCTCCCCCTGGGGTTACAGGTCAAACTGTTGCGTTTTCTCCAGGAGCAGGAGATTTATCGCCTCGGCGGTCGCCATGCCATTAAGCTCAATGTTCGCGTCCTGGCTGCGACCAATAAGGACCTGGCCCGGATGGTCCGGGAAAAGACTTTCCGTGAAGACCTCTATTACCGTTTAAATGTAGTGCCTATAAGGATCCCGCCTTTGCGGGAGCGGCGGGAAGATATCCTGCCCCTGGCCAGGCATTTCCTGGAAGGGTTTAATAATAAATACGGTACGGCTAAACGCCTGTCCTTCGCGGCCTGTAAGGTGCTGGAGGCTTATTCCTGGCCTGGGAATGTTAGGGAACTTCAGAATGCCATGGAGCGGGTAGTCATTATGGGCGAAGGAGATTTAATCCAGCCGGAACACCTGCCCCTTGAATTTCAGGAAGAGCCCGGGGATACCGGTAAAGCGCTGCATCTGAGGCGGCTTTTACCCCTTCATGAAGCAAGGGAACAGGTTGAGCGGCAATTAATAACCCTGGCCCTCGAGCAGCACGGCAGCCTGCGTCGGGCCGCCCGGGCCTTGGGTATATCCCATTCAACGTTGCTCCGCAAGGCCCAAGCGTATGGCCTGATGGTGCAAAATCGAACCGATATGGTTTAATACTGTACCACCATGAATTATTTTACGTCAGCTATAATGCGGCTGAAGAAAGAGATAAATTAAATGAATATCTGGTGCGTATATAGACCGGGTAAAGAAATTTATTTATCCTTTCCCCTTAGATTCCTCCCCCTCGGAGCCAGAGGAGGCACGGCGGGATTTTTTATATCCTGGCATGAGTTTTGCAAATAAGAAGTGATTGTGGTAACAAGAATAACTGCAAGGAGGAAAAACGTATGGGAAAAGTGACTGTCAGCTGGGTGGGAAAGATGCAGTTTGTGGGGGACGACGGTGCCGGCCACCGGGTGGCCATGGACGCCAGCCCTGTTTATGGTGGCGAAAACCAGGGGACCCGGCCTATGGACCTGATGCTTATGGCCCTGGGCGGTTGCACCGGTATCGAGGTAACCCACATCCTGCGAAAAATGCGGGTCAGCTTTGATAACCTGACTATTGCGGTAGAAGGTGAGAGGGCCGCCGACCACCCCAAGATTTTTACCCGGATGCGGGTAGTTTACGATTTCCAGGGTGCCAATATCCCGCCGGAAAAGGTGGCCCAGGCCATCAAGCTGGCCGACGAGGTGTACTGCTCGGCAGCCAACATGATGAAGGCAGCCGGTTCCATCGAGTATGCCTTTAAAATTAACGGAGAAGAGTATCCTTACCCTTTCCTGAAAGAGGCCAGTGGTAATTAAAGTGTAAATTTTTAACAGGGCTACAGGGGGGAACTGTGAATGAATACCTACGCTTTATGGATTTTATTTATGGCTGTTATCTATACAGTCGTTCTTATTATTGCCGGCAACATTGCCAGGAGCCGTGCCGCCCGTGGTGAGGACTTCTGGGTGGGCGGCCGTAAGTTTAAGCCCTGGATGGTAGCCGTCTGTATCACCGGGCTTTTTTCCGGTTCCTCGTATATCGCTATCCTGGAGCTGGCGTACACGACGGGTATTTCTGCCGGCTGGTACGGCGTGGCGGAATTAATCCACGTGATAATTATCGCCTTGTTTTTTGTGATACCCTTTCGCAAGCGTCTGGTAGTGACCGTATCGGGTTTAATAGGTGATCGCTATGGCCGGACGGCCAAGGCCATCGCCGGCGCTGTCACGGCCTTTACCTTTCCTATGTACGCCACCGCCAATGCCCTGGCCTTTGCCGCCGCCATGAGCGCCTTTACAGGAATGTCCTTGTCCACCTGGGTAATTTTCAGCGCTTTACTCCTTCTTATCTACCTGCAGGCGGGCGGCATGTGGTCGGTGGTCTTTACGCAAACAGCCAATAGTATTGCTTTTACTATGATGTTTATTATCGGCCTTATCGCCTTCTTTATTAAACCTGGTTTTACCGGCCTGGCCCAGCTGGCAGCGGCCAAACCGGCCATGTTCGGCCTGACTACAGTTGGCCTGCAGACAATACTAGCCTGGTTCGGCACCTTCCTGGTCAACGTTTTCCTGGCTCAGGCGGCCTTCCAGATGGCCCTCTCCTGCCGTACGCCGGAAGAGGGGCAAAAGGGTCTCCTCTGGGCGGCAGGTTTTAATATCGTCTTTATTGTCATGGGCGTTCTCTTTGGCATGGCCGCAGCAGTAGTGGCCCCTGGCGTCGGCCGCGGCCTGGTGGCAGTACCCAAATACCTGGCCCAGGTTTTACCGCCACCCCTGGTGGGCATCTTCTTCATGGGTATCTGGGCCTGCGCCCTGGGGTGGGGAGCTCCCTGCCAGTTCTCCGGGGCTACCAGCCTGGGCCGGGATGTGGTTTCGTCCTTGAATCCTAAAGTTAGCGACAAGCAGATGGTTCTCTACACCAAGTGGTCACTGGTGGTATTGACCGTATTGATGATTATCTTTGGCTTTCTGCGGACGGAACAGGCCGCGTGGTGGAATGTTCTGGCCTGGACGGCCCGAAACGGGGCTACCTTTGCTCCTATTATTGGCGTACTCTTCTGGCCTCTGGCCAGCCGCAAGGGAGCTGTCAGCGCCCTGGTCGCCGGATTTGTCTCTGGCATAACCTGGTATCACCTGGGTGGCTGGCACCCGGCCAAATTTTACTTGAATATCCACCCGGTGTGGATCGGGATGATTTTTAATGTTTCCGCTTTAACCCTGGTTACCTTGGTTGAAAGGGCCGGCAGCTACCGCTGGGCTATACCTGAGAAAGGGATAGCCAAAAATGTGGGACTAGGGGCTATAGTTGCCGGGCTGGCTCTGGTAATCCTGGCTGTCAACCAGTTTTCCTGGCTTTATGCTAAAGGCGTTTTTGGTATGCTCCTTTTCCTGATCTTTATTTGTGCCTTTTGCATGGTAATTACCTTTACCAAAGAGAGGGAAGAGAGTGCAGTTGTGCCGGGGGTCAGCCCCCAGGCCGGGCCGGCGGGTAAGTAGCATCCGGTAAGGTAAAAGTAAAAAGGGAAGATTGGTTGCCCGGTCAGGTTTTTAAGGGCTTACCGATCTTCCTCAAATTTTGGGAAATCGCAAAAGCGGCTGTCAGGAGCCGCTTTTCAATTTTTGAAGCCTTCACCTGTTGTTTAGTCAAGCGATATATAAAAAATCAAAGTAAAGCTTACAAAAATTTTACCTCTTCCTAACAACAATCTAACGCTATTGTACTTTAAATTTAACATTTTTTTGGTAAAATCATCCCGACATTATTGTTGGATTGGTGGATAAGCTCTTCAAGGGGGTCTAAGTGATGCTGCATGCGGGAGCGCACAAAAAATGGTATCGCTTGCTGGTCATTGTTCTGGCCCTAGTAATGGTGGCCGGGGCGTTGCCCCTGGGTCCCATGGGGGCGGGGCAGGCGGAGGCGGACGAAATTGGCCAGGTAATTATTAATGAATTCGGCCAGGGTACCAGCGGCAATTCCTTTGAGTGGGTGGAACTGGTGGTTGTGGGTACCGGTCCCGGTTCCACGGTGGACATGCGGGGCTGGGACTTAGGTGATACAAGTCCGGGAGATCTTTCTTTTACCAATGATACCAAGTGGTCTGCTGTTCCTGCCGGTACCGTAATTGTTATTTATAATAATGTTAACGGGAAAACCTCCAACTTCCCGGCAGACGACCTGGATTTTGGAGGTGACGATTTTAACGCAGTAATCCCTCATGATAATTCCACCTTTTTCTCCGGTAGCTGGGGTAGCTTGAATAATTCTGGCGGGGATGCGGTAGTTTTAAGAGATGCCTCGGATCAGGTAGTGGACGGCATTTCCTATGGAACAGATACGACACAGAGTCCACAAATTGGACTCGTCGGTTCGGAAAAGGCCGCCGCATATACCGGCGGTGATGCTGCTGGGGTGAATACCGCTGGCAACTGGAGCATTATTGACGATGGGGCCAATCCGGCAACTACACCTGGAACTGGTAATAATCCTACCAATACTAATTGGATAAACAGTCTGCGCTCCGGTGACAGCGAAGATACCACGCCTCCTACTCTTATCTCAGCTACTGTCAACGGCAATCAGCTGGTGCTCACTTACAACGAGGCTCTGGATAATGCTTCGGTGCCAGCAGCCGTATATTTCACCGTAAAGGTGAACGGTCAGGCGCAAGCTGCTCCCACCAACGTTTTCATTTCCGGCAGCCAGGTAACCCTCACCCTGGCGGCGGCCGTTAATGCGGGCGATGTGGTAACTGTCAGTTACACCAGGGGTGCCAACTCCATCCAGGACGCCGCGGGCAACGACGCCGCGGATCTGACTGATCAGGTTGTGACTAACAACACCCAAGCGGCAGGTGGTGGCTCCGATACCACACCTCCGGCAGTAAGTAGCAAAAATCCGGCCGAAAATGCCACCGATGTGGCTCTTATTGCTGAAGTTAGTGTAATTTTTAATGAAAGCATCATTCCTGGCAGTAAAGCCGGGTCCATCACCATCAAAGACGCCAGCAACCAGTCGGTCAGCGGTGTGACCTATGCCGTCAACGGTGCGAAGCTGACCATCAACCACCCGGACTTTGCGCCTAATACCACTTATACGGTTACCGTGCCGGCGGGTGCAGTGAAGGACGCCGCTGGGAACGAGACCACCGGTGATATTACCTGGAGCTTCACCACCGGCAGCGGCGGTTCTGCCCCGGGGGTTACGCCCATCAACCAGGTGAAGGCGGTTGATAACAACGGCGTGCCTATCCGGTTAAACGAAGATAACATTACCATTGAAGGAATTGCCCTGGTTGGCACAGGAGTACTGGATGCTAATAAGACCATCTACGTCCAGGATGAAACGGGTGGCATTGCCCTTTACGCCGCCGACGGTTTGCCGCATGTAGCCCAGGGCGACCGCGTGCGGGTGACCGGGAAGGTGGCCTTTTACAAAGGCCTGACCGAACTGAGCCCCGGGAGCGATCCAAACTTCCTTACTGTTTTAAGCAGTGGCAACCCATTACCGTCCGCCCGGGATACAGCCCTTTCCGAATTAGCTGCGTTTAATACCGCCGAACCCCTGGAAGGAACCCTGGTGAAGGTAGAGGCCAAGGTGAGCATTATCCCTTCCAGTGCGGACAGCGGCGGCGGGTATAATGTAAAGATTACCGACGCCAATGGCGGCAATGAGATCACCCTGCGGGTGATGACCACCACCGGTATTAATCCGGCCAGCGCTTTACAGGTGGGCAAGACCTACATCATCACCGGCATTGTAGGCCAGTACGACAGTACCAGCCCGTACACCAGCGGCTACCAGATCTTCCCCCGCGCTCCTTCCGACATAGTGGAAAAGCAGGTGGTGGTTGAAGATAAGCCGCTAATCTATAACGTCCACCCGGCCCCTATGGCCTTTACCTACAACCGAACACCGACCATTTCAGCCTCCTTTGAAAAGGGCGGGGCAGACATCGATCCGTTAAGCGTGAAAATATACCTGGACAACCAGGATGTCAGCGTGGATGCAGCCGTATACTTTGACGCCGTCACCCAAAAGGGTACCGTTACCTATATCCCGGCGCAAGAACTGGCCTTCGGCGAGCACGACGTAACGGTTTCGGTGACCGACGCCGCCTACAGGACAAAGGAGTACACTTGGTATTTCAATGTAGATGATGGCCTTGGCGATCCAAAATTTTACTACGGCGTCCCCCACTCCCATACTTCCTTCTCCGACGGCCAGGGCACCCCGGCGGACGCCTACCAGCACGCCTTTGAGAAGGGGCTTGACTTCCTGGTAGTCACCGACCACTCCAACTGGTTCGAAGGGGATCAGTACCTGGAGGCCACCAAAGAGTTCCTGGCCCAGCCCGGCTCCGAGTGGACCAGGACCAATGAAATGGCTCAGGCCTTTAATGATCAGCACCCGGGTGAGTTCCTGGCCCTGCGGGGATTTGAGATGACCTCCGGCGATTGGGGCCACATCAACGTCTACAATACGGAAAAGTATGTAGAAGCCAAAACAACCATGACATCTCTTTCTGAGTTCTATAAGTGGCTGGAAAAGCAGCCCGGCGCCGTGGCATGTTTCAACCACCCCAACTGGCCCAGCGATTCCTTCAACAACCTGGCCTACGTCCCGGAAGTGGATCGCATAATTAACCTGATTGAAGTAGGCAATGGCGCCCCGCCCTACTCCTACAGCCGGGCGGAGGAGTGGTACTACCGCGCCCTGGACAATGGATGGCGCGTCGGTGCTGTCAACGCCCAGGATAACCACTCCTGGAACTGGGGCGACCCGGACAACCTCACCGCGGTGGTGGCCGACCAGTTAAATAAGGAAGAATTGATTGAAGCCCTCCGGGAAAGGCGGGTCTACTCCACTGAGACTCGCACCCTGGAGCTGACCTTCAAGGCCAACGGTTACTGGATGGGCAGCGTCATTGATCCTGCAGATCTCAAGGATGGTAAGTTGAACTTTGAAATCACAACCAAAGACAGTGCGCAACCAATAGACAAGCTGGAGCTGGTCACCAATGGTGGCAAGGTAATCGCCACCCGGCCCGGCAGCGGCCAGGCCAGTGTTACGTGGAATCCCAGTGTCGAGGTAGGTACCGGCTCCCACTGGTATGTGGTCAAGGTATACCATACCACCGGCAAGCTGGGCTTCTCCAGCCCCATCTTTGTGGCTGGCGGGGAGAACAACGTCAAGCTGGTGGAGTTGAAGATCAATCCCGAACCCACCCTGCCGGGTTATGCCACGAAACTGACCGCCACGGTATCCAATATGGGCGTACGTTCGGTGGATAACCTGGAAGTGAAATTTTATCATGACAGTGTGGGCGACGGCAATTTCATCGGCAGCGGCAACATTGCCCGCCTGGCAGCCGGGGACAAACAGGGTGTGGAGGTAACCTGGACACCGGCAAAGGCCGGTCAGACCCGTATCTATGCGGTATTGACGTCTATTCCCGGTGTGACCACTGTCACCGAGCTGTCCAAAGCGGTGAAGGTGGTGGCTTCCAACGGTAAGAAGGTGCTGATTGACCAGGCCCACAAGAACTCCGAGGTGCCCGGCACCCACAACGACCTGATGGAACTGCTGCGTCGCTATGGTTACGAGGCGTCCTTTAATACGCAGCCAATTACTGCGGACCTGCTGAAAGGCGTGGACGTGTTGATTCTCAACATACCCACCGATTTCAGTAAAAACCTTACAGAGGACGAAATGGATGTCGTGGCCGCCTGGGTGAAGAACGGCGGTGGCCTGCTCCTGGCCAGCAAGTCCAACTACCAGTTTGAGGGTACTGCCGGGAATAATTACCATGACGGCTGCACCATGCTCAACCCCCTGCTGGCCAAGCTGGGCTCGGGCATCCGGTTCAACAACGATAACGTTTACGAACCCAACAGTTCCCAAAACTACAGCGGCGGTATGAAATGGTCGGTCTACGCCCGCACCATACCGCCGGCGCCCAGCGGCTTAAACGCCAACCTGGAAGCCATCCGCTACTTCAGCGGCAGCTCCCTGGTGGACGAAAACCTGCAGGCCCTGACCAACGACCCGGCCAGCGGCCTGGAGATCCTGGTGGCCGGGAACAAGACATCCTATAATTTCAATGTGAAGCCGGGTTATTACACCTATAACAGTGCCATTGGCGACGAAAACGACCCCAACCAGACTGCCAACCCCAACGGTGATCAAATACCGCTAATTGCAAAAGAAAATATCGGCTCAGGCCGGCTGGTGGTGGCGGGAAGATACTTCTACTCCGACTATGAAATTGTCAACGACGTGAGCAACACCGCCTTTACCTTGAGGCTCATTGACTGGCTGGCCCACAACAACCGCATCTGCACCATTGCCGACGTGCGGCAGAGCGCCAGAGTTGGTGACATCGTTACCGTGCAAGGTGTGGTGACATCGCCTACCAACAACTTTTTCGACGCCCTGTACATCCAGGATGCCACCGGCGGCATCTGCCTCTACGGTACCCAGGGCCGGGAACTGCCCGTGGGTACGGTGGTCATCGCCACCGGCGTGGTGCAATACTTCGAAGGCGAACTGGAACTGGCCTTTGAAAACGCCGAAATGGAAGTGCTCTACGTGGGACCGGGTACGCCGGTACAGCCGTTGAGACTGTCCACCCGTGATGTGATGCTGCCCCAGTATACCGGCATGCTGGTCCAGACCGGCGGCACCATTACTGAAGTCAACGAACCGGCCCAGTATTTCAAGATTGACGACGGTTCGGGCGCGGCCTACATCCACGTTGACGGCTACCTGGGCGTGGATATGAGCCGGCTGAAAGTGGGCGACAAATATACCGTCACCGGCATCGCCTCCATCGGCGCCGCCGGCCCCCGGGTGCGGGTGCGCTTCCCGGAGGATGTGGTGGAGGGCTATACTCCGCCTCCACCATCCGGTGAGAATCGTGCACCGGTGATTATCCAGCCTGTTGGAGATAAAAGTGCCACGGTGGCTGGATCACCCATCTGGGTTGATTTATACGATATCTTCGCAGATCCTGATGGAGATTATTTAAGTTACAATGTAACGAGCAGCAGCACGGCCGTGGCAACGGTGGCCGTGGTTGACGGCATCCTTAAGATCACTCCCATGGCGGCCGGGACAGCCACCATCACCATTACTGCTGACGACGGTAAAGGTGGCAGCGCAGAGATAACTTTTAAGATAACTGTTAAAGAAGCCGGCGGGGGCGATAACAGCGGCGGTGATAATTCCCCCGGTGGTAGACCATCCACCGGAACGCCATCGGGAGCAACCACACCGGTAAGTGACAGCGTTATTGACAACGCCATCAAACAGGCGGCCAAAACCGGCAAAATAACCCTGGAAGCGGCCCGGGACAAAGGGGTGGTGGCCCTGAAAACGGAACAGGTCAATCGCCTAGTCAAAGAAGCCAGACCGGTGGAAGTGAAGATCGGTGATGTACAGCTGGTGGTACCGGCGGACGTAGTAAAGGCGGCAGCCCTGGCGGCCGGGGTGACCCAGGTGGAAGTCCAGGCCAAACCGGTGGCCAAAGACACCGCCAGCAGCATAGCCAGGGAAGCAAAGAATGCCGGACAGTTTAAGCTGGTCACGGACGTGGTGGAACTGGAACTGGCTGTTTTCACCAAAGATGGCAAAAAACAAACCCTCACCGCCTTTGACTCCCCGGTGAAAATTATACTGCCGGTGCCGGCCGAAAAACGGGCGCGGGCCGCAGACGTGGTCATTGGGCGTTACAACGAAGTGGAAAAGGTCTGGGAAATCCTGTCCACCATCTACGACGAAAAAAGCGGCACGGTAATGGCCGAAACAAGCCACTTTAGCAAGTATGCCCTTTTAGAAAAAGTGGTTCAGCCAGCGGTAAAGACATTTGCCGACATCCAGGGCCACTGGGCGCAGAAGGACATTGAACTCATGGCGGAAAAGGATGTGGTCCACGGCGTGGCGCCAGGTAAATTCGCCCCCGACGCCCTGGTCACCCGGGCGGAATTCACGGCCATGCTGGTCAACGCCCTGGATCTAACGGAAAGCAGCGACATACCCTTTAAAGACGTGCCCGGCGACACCTGGTACTACCAGAGCGTTGCTAAAGCCTGCGCGGCAGGGTTGGTGAAGGGTGTTTCCACTGCCGAATTTGCCCCCCAGGCGCAGATCACCCGCCAGGAAATGGCGACCATGATGGTACGGACTCTGGGCAGGCTGGGCCAGCCGGCGGCAGTGAGTGCTGGCGAAGGGGCACAGATTCTGTCCCGCTTCCGCGACCGGCAGGAAATCGCCCCCTGGGCGGCCAACGATCTGGCCGCGGCGGTAAAGGCCGGCGTGGTTTCGGGACGGGAGGACAATCTGGCCGCGCCCACGGCTAGCGCCACCCGGGCGGAAGCAGTGGTTATGCTCAAACGGGTGCTGCAAAAGGCGGGAAAATTATAGATGTAAAAAGGGGGACGGCTGCTTTAAAAAGCAACCGTCCCTTTAGTATAACAGGTGACGATGGTATCCAAAGGCGGACGCTTTAAAACGTCTGCCTTTATTGTTGTTTCAATATTAACGATTACCTGCCGCCGTAACTGCTTTATATTTGCAGCCCCTTTGCCCCATACTATGCTTTATGAAGCGGCGTTTTTTTATTTATGGCCTGCTGGGTTGGGGCATGGAAGTGCTTTGGACGGGCTTTTTGTCCGCCCTGGGCGGTGACCTGCGCCTGACGGCCACCACCTATCTCTGGATGTTTCCCATTTATGGATTAGCCGTGTTCTTGGAACCGGTGCATGACGCCATCCGGTATTGGCCCTGGTGGCTGCGGGGGCCAGTCTGGGTTTCCATCATCTGGTTTGTAGAGATGACCACCGGTAGTGTGATTCGCCTGCTTACCGGTGCCGTTCCCTGGGATTATACCGGGAAGACGCCATGGCAGGTAGGGGGCCTGATTCGCCTGGACATGGCTCCCCTTTGGTTTTTAGTGGGTTTGTTATTTGAGCAGGTACATGATTACCTGGTGCGGATGAGGGTGTAGGGCTTAGTGGGGTCAATTAACATTTACCCCTTACCACTTCCCCTGTAGAAGCCGGTTCGTGCAGGACCGGCGGGCAAGTAGCATCCGTTATTATTTACTCCTGCCGGCTGAAGGACCAGGAGCCCAGGATGCCCAGGAGGAGGGCCAGGCCGGTGACTACGGTCAGGTCAAACTCCAGGCTGTAATGAACAAGATATTGCAACGCCCGGGGGTCGGTGCCACTGTACACCAGTCGCCTGAGGGCATCAACACCGTAGGTGAGGGGGTCTATTTTCATCAAAACACTCATCCATCCTGGCAGGTTGGTCATGGGGAACATGGCGCCGCTCAGGAAAAAGAGGGGCATGACCAGGAAGTTCATGAACATCTGGAAGCCTTCCATGGTTTGCATACGGCTGGCCACAGCGATGCCCAGAAAGGTCAGGCCCAGGGAAATAAGGAACAAGATGCCCAGGAGCTGGAGGATTAGGAGCGGGGTTAGGGATATCTTGATTAAGGGCGCCAGGAGGAGCATGATGGCGGCCTGGATGAGGGCTACCGTGCTGCCTCCCAGGGCTTTACCCAGGGCGGTGGCCCAGCGGGGCACCGGCGCCACCAGGACCTCTTTCAAAAAGCCGAACTCCCGGTCCCAGATGATGGAGACACCGGAAAAAATGGAGGTGAAAAGAACGGACATCCCCAGGATGCCGGGGTACATGAACTGGACGTAGTTAACGGGTACACCGGCTGGTACGCCGCGAAAGCCCATGGCGGCCGCAATGCCCTGGCCGACGATGAGGAGGTAGAGCAGCGGCTGGCCGATCATACCTATGATGCGGCTGCGTTCCCGGATGAAGCGGATAAATTCCCGGTACCAGATGGTGTAGATAGCCCGCAGGGCAGGTTGCATGGGATGTTCCTCCTTAGTGCCGCCGGCGGCCGTGGCGGCGGTTCAGGCGCATGAGCTCGGCGGAAGAGACTTTATCTTCCCTTATGGCCCGGCCGGTGAGGCTTAAGAAAACGTCATCCAGGGTAGGGCGCCGTAAATGTATGCTGTTAATCTGCCCCCGGAAATCGGCGGCCACCCGGGGTATGAAGGCAGCCCCGTCATCCACCTGCAGGCGCAGGCCCTCTTCGTCTTTAATGACCTTCACGCCGTAGCGGGCGGCAATCTCCTGCTGCAGGCGGGCGTCATCAACAGTCATCATGGTGACCACATCGCCTCCCAGCCGGCGTTTCAGGTTGTCCGGCGTATCCAGGGCCTGGATGCGGCCGTGGTCAATGATGGCGATACGGTCGCAGTTTTCCGCTTCGTCCATGTAATGGGTGGTCATAAAGATGGTGATGTTTTTCTCCCGGCGCAGGCGGTGAATGTGCTGCCAGATGGCGCTGCGGGTCTGGGGGTCCAGGCCGACCGTCGGTTCATCCAGGAAAAGGACTTTGGGGTGGTGCAGGAAGCCGCGGGCGATTTCCAGCCGTCGCCGCATGCCGCCGGAAAAGGTGCGGACGATATCCCGCCGGCGCCCGGCCAGATCCACCATGGCCAGTACTTCGTCCATGCGCTCTTTGATGGTAGCCCGGGAGAGCCCGTAGAGGAGGCCGTGGAAACGCAGGTTTTCTTCGGCTGTCAGGCGGTCGTCCAGGGAGTTGTCCTGGAAAACCAGGCCGATGGCGCGGCGCACAGCATCCGGCTGGCGGGCAACGTCGAACCCGGCCAGGATGACCCGCCCGCTGGTGGGCTTGAGCAGGGTACAGAGGATTTTGATGGTGGTCGATTTACCGGCGCCATTTGGCCCCAGGAAGCCGAAGATCTCCCCCTCTTCGACGTTAAAGGTCACCCCGGCGACGGCGGTGAGGTCATTAAAGCGCTTGACCAGGTCCTGGACTACGATTACGGACACAGGTTTTCTTCCCTTCTTATTCCCATAGTTTTCACTTCTTAGGTGGCTTATGTAACTTTTTGAAAGCCCCTTTGCTTTTGCTTGAAATTTAATTTTAACAATATAAGGAAGGAGGATCAAGGATTATTTTTTTGCCCGGGCAGGAAATAGTTCCCTGGTTTAACGAACTAATTTAGGGCATATTTTTTACCGGGGGAGGCGGGGTTCATGGCGCGGGTGGTATTTGTTCCCCGGCGGCGCAGCCTTAAGTTTATGGCAGCCGTACTGGTAGTTACGGCTGTACTTTTGGCCTGGAGTCGCTACCAGGGCCTGAAAGAGGAGCAGGCCATCCAGGCCCTTTCCTGGGCGGTGGCCAACCAGGTGGTGGTGGTCGACCCCGGCCACGGCGGGATTGATTCCGGAGCCACAGGCCCGGCTGGAACCCCGGAAGACCGGATTAACCTGGCTATCAGCCAGCGCCTGGCAGAATTTTTAAGCCAGGGCGGCGCTCACGTTTTCCTCACCCGCCAGGATGAAAACGTCCAGGAAGGAGAATCCGGCGATGATCTGGTGGAACGGGTTAAGCTCGCCCGGAAGGTCAAGGCTGACCTCTTTATCTCCGTCCACTGCAACGCCTTTGACGGCCGGGAAAGGGGCGCCCAGCTCTTTTACGACCCCAAATCGCCGGAAGGGAAAAAACTGGCTGAGGCCATCCAGGCTGAAATCAGGCGCCGCCTGGCCAATACCGACCGGGTGCCTTTAAGTATTGATGCCTTTGTCCTGCGTACCCAGAAGATCCCGGCAGTCATTGTGGAAGTCGGCTTTATCTCCAACCCCCGGGAAGAAAAGCTCCTGGCGGATCCCCACTACCAGCGCCAGATGGCCTTTGCCATCTATGCCGGCGTTGTTAATTACCTGGCGGGAAAAGGCCCCGGGACTGGGGAGTACGGCCAGGCAAAAAGAAAAGCCCCCTGATGCAGATATAAAAATCCCCGGGTTAGGAGTTTAACCCGGGGATTAATTTCTTTACCTGGTCTCCGGTTTGGGTTTGGCGCCGCTTAAGACAGCTTCCCGGCTGTAAACCTGCCACAGGAAGGCCAGCAGAGCCAGGGCGGCTGCGGCTATACCTACCGGGTAGGAAATGCTGGTGGCCAGGTGCAGGCCTTCTGGCGCCTGGAGGATATAGGTGATGCTGACGGCCGTCATGAAGGTAGCCGGAAGTGTAGCCACCCAGTGGAAGCTGCGCTGCCGGGCCAGGTAGACGGCGGCGGCCCAGAGGGCAATCATGGCCAGGGTCTGGTTGGACCAGGCGAAGTAACGCCACACGATGGTGAAGTCAATCTGGCTCAAAATAAAACCTATGGCAAAGATGGGAATGGCAATTTTATAGCGGTTAATTATGGGCCCCTGCTTTAACCCCAGGAATTCGGCAATGGTGAGCCTTGCTGCCCGGAAGGCGGTATCACCGGAGGTGACGGGCAGGACGATAACCCCCAGGACGGCCAGGACGCCGCCAATGGTACCCAGGAGGGTAAAGGAGGCCTGGTTGACGATGCCGGCCGGACCGCCCAGGCTCTTTAAACCGTTAGCCAGGCCGTTGGTGCCGCCAAAGAAAGTCATGGCAGCAGCGGCCCAGATAAGGGCGATAATCGATTCAACAATCATGGCCCCATAAAAGACCCGGCGGCCATAACGCTCATTTTCCAGGCAGCGAGCGATTATAGGCGACTGGGTGGCGTGGAAACCGCTGATGGCGCCGCAGGCAATGGTGATAAAGAGCAGGGGCCACAGGGGCGCTCCCTGGGGATGCAGGTTGGCCAGGGTTAATTCAGGAATATGATACCCTTTAACCATAATCCCGCCGATAATCCCTATGGCCATAATAATTAGCACGGCGCCGAAGAGGGGATAAACCCTACCAATAATTTTATCAACAGGCAAAATTGTCGCCAGGAAGTAATAGGCTAAAATGACGGCCAGCCAGAAAGTATAGGTTAAGTGCGCAGGAGTTAGCTTGGCCAGGAGCTGGGCCGGGCCGGTCATGAAGACGGTACCTACCAGGATGAGGACGACGACGGTAAAAATATTAACGAATTGTTTCATCTTGGAACCAAGGTAATTGCCGACAATGGCCGGCAGGTTGGCGCCGTCGTGGCGCACGGAGAGCATGCCGACGAGGTAATCATGGACGGCGCCGGCAAAGATACCGCCCAGGACGATCCAGATAAAGGCCACCGGCCCCCACAGGGCCCCCTGGATGGCGCCGAAAATGGGCCCCAGGCCGGCAATGTTTAAGAGCTGGATCAGGAAGTCCCGTTTCCAGTTCATGGGCACATAGTCAACGCCGTCGTTGAGCCTCAGTGCCGGGGTGGAGCGCTGTTCCTGGGGGGCAAAGACCCTCTCGACAAAAGTTCCGTAAAGGAAATAGCCCACCAGGAGGATTATGATGGATACCCAGAAAGTTACCATAAGTGCTGCGACCTCCTCTGCCTGATTATCTATTTAAAATTTTAAGGCCAGAGGGAGGGAGCGACCATTTATATTGCCCCAACGACGCTATTGATGCCTGAACGGCGCCGGGAGAACTTAAAAGCCGAGGACTGCCCGCACGTCCTTGAGATAGGTGCGGCCGACGGGTATTTCGGTCTTTTCCTGGTCCTTGAGCATCAGGCGGTAGGTGCCGTGGAAATAGGGGACTACTTCCCGTACCAGGTCAAGGTTGACAATAAAGCTGCGGTGGACCCTTAAGAAACCACTGTCCAGCTTGTCTTCCAGTTCCTGCAGGGTGCCGGGAAATCGCAAAGTGCCCTGGTTAGTTTTCAGGAGCACCTGGTGGCCCTGGGCTTCGGCATAAATAATATCCCCCGGGTCAATAACCAGCAGCCGGTCTTCCTTCCAGGCGGCCACCTTGGTAGTCTTGCGAGTAGTCGCCAGCTGGCGCAGGAGGTTGGCCAGCGGTGGGGTTTCATGTTGCTGGAGCAACTGGCGCACCCGGGCCAGGGTGGTGGCCACCCTTTCGGCCGTGAAGGGCTTTAACAGGTAATCGACGGCATTGAGTTCAAAGGCCTCGATGGCGTAGTCGTCATAGGCAGTGGCAAAGATGATTAAGGGGGTACGGGGCTGCTTTAAAAGCAGCCGCGCCACTTCTACCCCGTCCAGATCCCAGAGTTCAATATCCAGAAAAACAACCTCCGGCTGCAGGGAAGAGGCCAGTTCCAGGGCCTCGCTGCCCCCGGAAGCCTCACCGCAGACCGTAAAGTTGGCATCCTGTTCAATATAATAACGTAGTTCTTGGCGGGCCGGTTCTTCGTCGTCGACGATAAGGGCCTTGATCAACTGGCAACCCCTTCCTTCAGTACCGCCTGCCCCTGCCGGGGCAGGGAGAAGTCCACTCGCGTACCGCCTTCCGGATTCAGGCTAAAGCGGAGGCCGTATTCCGGGCCGTAGAGCAGGCGCAGGCGCTCATGGACGTTAAGCAGGCCGACATTGTTACTATTGCCCGGTTTACCCGTTAATAACCCGTTTACTTTGTTTAAATCTATACCTATACCATTGTCACTAACTGTTATCAGGGCCTCGCCGTTTACCTCCCGGGCGGTGATGGTTACCTGTCCTCCCTCTCGGCGGGGTAAAAGGCCGTGCTTGACGGCGTTTTCCACCAGGGGCTGGAGGGTCAGGGCCGGCAGCAGGTAATGGGCCACTCCGGGCTCGACATCAATGGTTACCTCCAGGCGGGAGCCGAAGCGGGCCTTCTCAATGGCCAGGTAAGAACGTACATGCTCAATTTCCGTAGCCAGGGTGACCGGCCGCTCCGGGTGCTGCAGGTTGCGGCGGAAAAAGTCCCCCAGGTAGCCCAGGAGCTGCCGCGCCTTTTCCGGGTCCAGGCGGCAGACGGACATGATGGTATTCAGGGCATTAAACAAAAAGTGGGGGTTGATCTGGGACTGCAGGGCCCGGATTTCGGCTTTGGCAACCAGTTGTTCCTGCCGGTCAATTTCCGCCAGTTCCAGCTGGGTGGAGAAGAGGTGGCCCAGGCCGGCGGCCAGCTCCAGGTCCAGGGGGCCAACGGCATTGGCCCGGGTATGGTAGAGCTTTAAGGTGCCGATTACCTTGCCCCGCGAGTGCAAAGGGACGACTACGGCTGCCTTTAAGGGACAACCATGGTGGTGGCAGCCGATTTCTGCTGCTACCTGGGCCACCTGAATTTTGCCGGTGTCGAGGGCCTGGCGGGTGGCGTTGGTCAGGACCTTCTGGCCCTGGCGGTGATGGTCGCTCCCGGCACCGACGTGGGCCAGGATCTCATCGCCGCTGGTAATGGCTACAGCCTCCAGGCCGGTAATCTCCATAATAATAGCGGCTGCCTGGCGGGCGGAATCCGCATTGAGGCCCCGGCGTAAGTACGGCAGGGTCTTGTTGGCAATCTTTAAGGCCTTCTGGGCCTGGACGGCACCGGCCAGCTCCTGCTCCCGAAGCACACTCTGGATAATGATTACGGCCAGGGCAATGCCGCTGGCATTAACCAGCATCATGGGCCACGCGATGATCTTGACCAGGCTCCAGGCGGCGGCAAAAGGCCGCGCCAGGGCCAGGATAATCAGCATCTGCAATGCTTCAGCAACAAAACCGGCGGCAAAGGCCACCGGCCAGGGCAAAGGGCGCCGGCGGTAGGCCCGCGCCACTAGGCCCCCCAGCAGGCCTTCGACAGTGGTGGAAACGCCACAGGCCAGGGCGGTAAAGCCCCCCATAAAAAACCGGTGGCCGCCGGCAATAAGCCCGGCGAGGAAACCAACCAGGGGACCACCAAACAGCCCGCCGACCATGGGGGCAATGACCCGGGAGTTGGCCAGGGCATCCTGGATGGGGATGCCGGTGTAGCTGCCGAAGATCCCAAGCAGGCCAAAAAGCAGGATTAGTAGGAGTTTTTGGTAGGAACTGGCCTGCTCTTGGAGCAGTTTCCGGAATATCCGGGAACGGCTCAGGATAAAGGCCAGGGTTATAACTACACTCATCCGTTCAACCAGGGATATGAAAAGGGGCATTTCCTGTCACCTCCGGGTAGGTAAATTGGCATTAAACCTGCCACCGGATAGCCGGAAACAGCAGCGTGCGCATAGCCGGCTTATTCCCTTTTATTGTAACGTAATTACCACCGCCGGCACAATAGCAAATGGCACCAGGATCTTACCCCCTGTCAAAGTGGTGGTAGATGTGGTAAAGTAAACCTGAAGGGAAACCCTGGGCTGGAAGCAGTTACATGAAAAGATGGGCGTCGAGACATATTAAAAGGGGTGATTATATGGGACGCATACTGGATGTGGCCTTTATGCCCCACCCGCCGCTTATGGTCCCGGAGGTCGGGCGCGGCGAGGTGGCAAGGATTAAGGCTACGGTGGCAGCGGCCAGGAAACTGGCAGCCAGGGTGGCTGCCCACCAGCCGGAGGTAATAATTATCATTTCCCCCCACGGCCCGGTTTTCCGCGACGCCGTGGGAATCTGGGCCACCGGGGAGCTAAAGGGTGATCTGGCGGCCTTTAGAGCCGGGGAAGTCAAGTTTACTTATCCTTTGGACCTGAAGCTCAGCCGGGCCATAGCTGAGGCGGCCCGGGAAAGCGGGCTGCCGGTGGCCTGGCTGGACGATGCCGCCTGCCGCCGTTACGGGTTAACCCCGGAACTGGACCACGGTATGATGGTGCCCCTCTATTACCTGCGCCAGGCAGGTATTGCTACCCCCCTGGTAGCCATGGGCATGGCCTTCCTGGAAAGGCAACAGCTCTATGCCTTTGGCGCTGCCCTGGCCCGGGCCATTGAAACCGGCCCCCATCGTGTTCTGCTGGTGGCTAGCGGCGATCTTTCCCACCGGCTCCTGCCCGGGGCACCGGCCGGGTACGACCCGCGGGGCAGGGAGTTTGATGCCAGGGTAAAGGAGCTTTTGGCTCGCCTGGACGTGGAGGGCATCCTGGCCATACCGGAAGATCTGGCGGAAAAAGCCGGCGAGTGCGGCCTGCGTTCCTTTATAATGGGTCTGGGGGCCCTGGACGGCTATGAAGTGCGGGGTGAGGTTTTGTCCTACGAAGGCCCCTTTGGCGTCGGTTACCTGGTCGCCCACTTGGAGCCTGCAGGGAAAGATCCGGGGCGGAGCCTGCTGGCTGAAGCAAAAGAACCGGAAGCAGAGTCGCTGCCGGTGCGCCTGGCCCGCCAGAGCCTGGAGCATTACCTGCGCACCGGCAAGGTGCTACCCGTTCCCGAACCCCTGCCCCAGGAACTGGCCGGCCGGGCCGGTGTCTTTGTATCTATCAAGAAACACGGCAGTTTAAGGGGATGTATCGGTACCATCGGCCCAACCAGGGCCAACCTGGCCGAGGAGATTATTTACAACGCCCTGGCAGCCGGTCTGGAAGATCCCCGTTTTCCCCCGGTAACAGTAGAAGAACTGCCGGAACTCCAGTATTCGGTAGACGTCTTGAGCGAACCCGAACCGGCTACCCTGGCTGACCTGGACCCCAAGGTATACGGCGTCATCGTCAGCTGCGGCCGGCGGCGGGGACTGCTCCTCCCGGATCTGGAGGGCATTGATACCGTTGAAGAACAGGTGGCTATTGCCCGCCAGAAGGGCGGCATCGGTCCCGATGAACCATACCAGCTGGAAAGGTTTAAGGTTACACGCTACCATTAATTAATTAAACCAGTGTTGGGAAAACATCCGACAAGCCAGGCAAATGACGGAGGATTAACCAATGGCCGGAAGGGAAGCTATGTATTATGTAAAGTTATCCGGAGAGAAGGTGGAATGCCGTCTCTGCCCCCATACCTGTGTTATTGCCCCCGGTGGCCGGGGCATCTGCCGGGTACGGGAAAACCGGGAGGGGCGTCTATATACCCGCAACTACGGCCGCTGTTCCTCCCTCGCCCTGGATCCCATTGAAAAAAAGCCCCTCTATCATTTTTATCCCGGGAGCCTCATACTCTCGGCCGGTACAGTGGGCTGCAATTTTCGCTGTGAGTTCTGCCAGAATTGGGAGATAGCCCAGGAAGAGCCGGAGACGGTAGCCATCACCCCGGAGGACCTGGTCCGGAAGGCCCGGGAAGCAGGCAGCCTGGGGATAGCATATACCTATTCCGAGCCCCTGGTGTGGTTTGAGTTTGTCCTAGCTACAGCCCGGCTGGCCCGGGAAGCGGGACTGAAGAATGTTATGGTGACCAACGGCTTTATCCGGCCGGACCCCCTGGCCGAGCTCCTGCCCTGGATTGATGCCTGGAATATTGATGTCAAGGGTTTTAACCTGGAATTTTACCGTAAAGTCGTCCATGGCGACTACCGGCCCGTCCTTGAGACGGCGGCGGCAGCATTAAAAGCTGGCAGCCACGTAGAGATCACGACGCTCTTAGTGACCGGCTTAAACGACGACCCGGAGGAACTGGCCGGGCTGGTAAAATGGGTGGCGGATAATTTAAGCGTAGATACACCCCTGCACTTTTCCCGCTACTTTCCCCGGTACCGCCTGAAGGCGCCGCCGACGCCCCTGGCGACCATGCGCCGCGCCCGGGAAGTGGCCCGGCAGTACTTACATTATGTTTACCTGGGTAATGTGGCCGACCCGGAGGCGAACAACACCTACTGCCCGGTTTGCGGCGAACTGGTCATCCGGCGGACAGGTTATCATGTTTCCCTGCCGGGCCTGGCAGGGCGTACCTGCCGCGCCTGCGGAAGCGAGCTGGCCATTGTAAGGGATTGAAAGGAGTTGTTAACATGCCTGATCTGGCTTCAGCCTGCCGCCTGGCCCTTATGGAATGCCTGGCGGTCAGGGCCGGAGAAACAGTTCTCGTCGTTACCGATACTGAACTGCAGCCTATCGGCGAGGCTTTTTTTGAGGCCGCCAGGGAGCTAAAAGCCGAGGCGGCCATCATCGCTATGCTGCCCCGGGACAACCACGGCCAGGAACCCCCGGCTGTGGTAGCGGCAGCCATGCGGCAAAGCCGGGTCGCCGTCCTGGCTACCTCCAGATCCTTATCCCACACCCGTGCCCGCCGGGAGGCTAACGCAGCCGGCGCCCGTATCGCCTCCTTGCCCGGCGCCACAGCCGATATGTTGGAACGCACCCTGGCCGTCGACTATAAGGCCCTGGCTGCCGATTGTGAGCATTATGCAGCCGTTTTGACCCGGGGGCAGGAGGTCCACCTGACGACCCCGGCGGGAACGGAACTTACCTTTAGTATTGCCGGCCGCCAGGGGCACCCCGATACCGGCCTTTACACCCGGCCGGGCAGCTTTGGTAACCTGCCGGCGGGGGAGGCTTATATTGCCCCGGTGGAAGGAACGGCGAAGGGGCTCCTGGTTATTGACGGGGCCCTGGCCGGCATCGGCGTTTTAGAAAAACCCTTGCGGATTAAAGTTGAAGCAGGGCAGGCCGTTGCGGTCAGTGGTGGCCGGGAAGCCCGCCTGTTAGAGGATATTTTCACCCGTTACGGACCGGCCAGCCGCAACATTGCTGAACTGGGTATAGGGCTAAATCCCCTGGCCAGGCTGACAGGCAACGTCCTGGAGGATGAGAAGGTACGGGGTACAGTTCATATTGCCCTGGGGGACAATAGAAATTTTGGCGGCCAGGTGGAAGCTCCCAGCCACCTGGACGGCATTCTCCTCCAGCCCCGGCTCAGGGTTGACGGGCAGCAGGTCCTTTAGCTCACACCCGGCCCCGGCGGGGCGCTGATCGCCTGGGCAGAGGGGTTGCCGCTGCGTACTGGATTAGTTCCGGGGTAGCGGTAGTGAGGGGGAGTTGCCAAGTTGCGGGGCAGCCCGGCTGGCGGGAAGTATACTTTGCCGGTAAGGGTGTCCATTTTCTGGTGCCGGTAAGGGCAAAGGATGGGCTGGCCCTGTTCCAGGATCCCGGCCAATTCGCAGGCACCGTCGTTTAAATAGGAGCAATGCCGGTTGCAGGTAGCCAGGGTCATGGGAGTACCTCCTTTTACGTAATTGAAGTTCGCCGGTGGCGGAGGTAACCCATTGAGGGCTCCTCAAGGGTATTATTTCCCCTGGTGGGTAATCTAATCTATCGGCTGCAAGGAGGCGCATATGCTTGCCGTCAAAGAAAGAATTGCCCGGGACATTGATACCTTAAAAGAACAAATTATCAATGTGGCCGAGGCTATTTATGATCACCCGGAACTGGGTAACCAGGAGTATTTTGCCGTAGATCTACTGACAGGCATCCTGGCGGAGCGGGGTTTTAAGATTACCCGGCCCCTGTGCCAGCTGCCGACAGCCTTTAAGGCCGAGCTTGTCGGCGGTCCCGGTCCGCGGGTGGCCCTGCTGGCCGAATACGACGCCCTGCCAGGGCTGGGGCATGCCTGCGGTCACAACCTGATAGCTGCTGCCAGCCTCGGGGCGGCATTGGCGTTAGCAACTATAATTAATGAACTTCGGGGGACCATTGTCGTTTTAGGTACGCCGGCCGAAGAGACCCGAGGGGCCAAGGTTGTGCTGGTTCGCCATGGCGTCCTGGACGACCTGGACGCGGTGATGATGTTTCACCCTGGCGATACCACTACAGTAGAAGTAAATTCCCTCGCCTTGGAAGCCCTGGAATTCGTTTTTGAGGGGCGGGCAGCCCATGCCGCCTCCAGCCCGGAGGAAGGTATTAATGCCCTGGAAGCAGTCATCCAGTTATTCAACAATATCAACAGCCTGCGTCCCTACCTGAAAGACGGGACCAGCATCCAGGGTATTATTACCGAAGGGGGTACTTCGCCCAACGTCATTCCCGAACGTGCCGTGGCCCGCTTTTACGTACGGGCCCGTACCCGGGGTGCTTTAAATAAAGTGGTCAAACGGGTGGAGAATTGCGCTACGGCGGCAGCCCTGGCAACGGGTTGCCGTTACTGGTACCACAACTACGAACCTTCCTATGAACCCATGCTGACTAATCGCGCCCTGGCCGCAGCCTGGCGCGACAACTTGAAAAAGCTGGGAGTAATGGATTCGGGTTCCCCCAGCTACAGCCGCGGTTCCCTGGATATGGGTAATGTCAGCCAGGTGGTGCCAGCTATCCACCCCTACTTATCCCTGAACGCCGGCAAAATGGTGCCCCACAGCTACCAGTTTGCCCGGGCAGTACGAGGCGAGGCCGGGCGGCGGGTTGTAATCCTGGCTGCCAAAGCCCTGGCCTGGACGGCGGCGGATGTCATGCTTGACAGGGAGCTGTTGCAGCGAATTAAAAAGGAATTTGCCAGCACTATTCATACCCGCCATCCTGATGCATAATAATTTAAAAGGATGGAGGGAGGGGACATGGGTAATCGCTGGCGCTGGTTACGGTCATTAATAATTATCGCTGTGGCAGCCGTTGTCTTCTGGCAGCGGGCGACAACTGGGGAAGTCAACGTTTATGAAGCCCGGGCCCTGGCCGTAATGGGCCAGGACAGCAAGGAAGGCAGGGAAATATTACAGGAACTGGCCGAAGGACGTAAAATTGGGGTTTATCACCTGCAGGCTGAAGGGGATATTGCCCCAGCGGAAGGGACGGAAAAGATTATCGGCGTTACAATATCTAAAGACCGGGGCCTGCTAGGTATCTTCAGCACCCCGGGGAGCCAGCCAGTAATGCTGGCCTGCTTGAATACCCTGCCCCTGCAGGAAGTAAAGGTGGTCCAGCTGGAGGCCGGGCGCAATGCCATATTAATCCGGGAACTCCTGGATGAGCGCTTCGGCGGCTATTTTTTGAGCAGCTTTTATGCCCTGTATAGCTGGCAGGGGGAAGGTTTGCAGGAAATTTGGCGTAAAGTTGCCGGGAACGAAGAACGCTGGCATAATAAATGGTTGGACCAGGGCGAGGGCTGGCAGGGGGTCAGTGAACAGGTGATGATAGATTTTACCCGGGTAGAGGGGCGGCTGGTCATTAAAACCATCAGCAGCCAGACCATCTGGTCGGCCCCGGAAGCAACCGGTCCCCGGACGAAAATCCAGAGCCGGACCGTAACCCACACCTACCGCTGGGAGCCGGCCTGGGGAGCCATGGTCATGGCCGTGGGCAGGGTAAATAAAACCACCAGCCTTAAAGAGCGCCAGGGGAACAAGTATGTTGACCGGCTTAAACTTGCCGCCGGGGAGGAGGTAGCTGTCCTGGAAGATGAGGACCTGCTGTCCTGGTTAAAACCGGGGGAACCTTCTTACTGGCGGGTAAAGACCGGAACCGGAGGCGGCCAGGTGGGTTATGTTTTGAAGTCCCATCTGGACCTGTTGCCGGGCAAGGCCTAGCAGCTAATATAAGATTAAGGAACTGTTATTTTTTTTTGCCGGTCTATTGCATTAATATGCAGGTTAGTTGTATAATTATAACACCAGATCAAGGAGGTTCCCGCCATTGGTCAAAGCAGGCATTATCGGCGCCACGGGCTATACCGGTGCCGAACTGGTGCGTATCTTAAGCAGGCACCCGGAAGTGGAGCTGGTGGCCCTTACCTCCCGGCATTATGCCGGCGAGGAGATGGCTAGCGTTTACCCGGCCCTTACCGGTTATACCAGCCTCCCGTGTGAAGCTTTAACCCCGGAAGAAGTCCTGGAGCGGGCTGAAGTGGTCTTTATCGCCCTGCCCCACGGCCACGCTGTAATGGTGGCCGCCCGGGCCCTGGGGAAAGGTGTCAAGGTCATCGACCTGGGCGCCGACCTGCGCTTCCGGGAGGCAAAAACTTACGAGAAATGGTACAAAATCCCCCACGGTAATCCTGAACTGGCAGCTCACGCCGTCTACGGATTGCCCGAAATCCATAGAAAAGCCATACGCCAGGCCCGGGTGGTCGCCAACCCTGGCTGTTATCCCACCAGCGTCATTCTAGGCCTGGCGCCCCTGCTCAAGGCCGGTTATATCGACCCGGCAACCATCATTATCGATGCCAAATCGGGTGTGTCCGGGGCCGGCCGGGAGGCCAAAGTAACCAGCCTTTTTGTCGAGTGCCATGAAAACATCAATCCTTACGGCGTCGCCGGTCACCGCCATACCCCGGAGATCGAACAGGAACTGAGCGCTCTTGCGGGGACGGAGGTGAAGGTATCCTTTACCCCCCACCTCCTGCCTATCAGCCGGGGAATCTTAAGCACCATGTATGCCACCCTGGCCCGCCCGGCGACGGAAGCAGAACTCCGGCAGGTTTATCAGGACTTTTACGCCGGAGAGCCTTTTATCCATCTCCTGCCGCCGGGCAGGTGGCCCCATACCCGCTGGGTCTACGGCAGCAACAACTGCCATATCAACTTGACTGTGGATGGCCGTACCGGACGGGTCGTGGTGGCCAGCGCCATCGACAACCTGACCAAAGGCGCTTCCGGCCAGGCGGTGCAAAACTTCAATCTCATGTGCGGCTTCCCGGAAACTATGGCCCTGGCTGCACCGGGAATATGCCCTTAAGTAAGGAGCGGGCGAGACAATGCCAGCCTGCTAGAGAGTTGTTTTTGGAGGAAGGAAGAAATGATTGAAGACATCCAGCTGGTTTCCGGCGGCATTACCGCCCCGCAGGGTTTTGTGGCTGCAGGCATCCATGCCGGTTTGAAAAAGGAAAAGAAGGACCTGGCCCTGATTGTCAGTGAAGTACCGGCAGCGGCAGCAGCCGTTTATACCAGAAATCGCGTCAAGGCAGCACCCCTGATAGTTACCAGAGAGCATCTTAAAAGCGGGATAGCCCGGGCCATTGTCTGCAATAGCGGCAATGCCAATGCCTGTACGGGGGAGCGGGGTTACCGGGACGCCCGGGAAATGGCAGCTATTACGGCTGCAGCCATAGGCTGCGAACCCTGGCAGGTGGTGGTGGCTTCCACCGGTGTGATTGGCGTGCCCCTGCCCATGGATAAGATCAGCGCCGGCATCCGGGCGGCCGCAGAAAAGCTGGCAATGGACGGCAGCAGTGCTGCGGCGGCGGCCATTATGACTACCGATACTATGAAAAAGGAAATTGCCGTCCGGTTGTCCCTGGGAGGGGCCACGGTAACCATTGGCGGCATAGCCAAGGGTTCCGGCATGATCCACCCCAATATGGGGACCATGCTCTGCTTTTTGACCACCGATGTCGCCATGGAGCAGGATGACCTGGACCAGGCCTTGCGGGCGGTGGTGGACCGGACCTTCAATATGGTAACGGTGGACGGCGACACCAGCACCAACGATATGGTCGTCATCCTGGCCAACGGCTGCGCCGGCAACGCCCCCCTGACCATTGAAGATCACGCCGCCTTCCGCGCCGGCCTGGAGTACGTCTGCCGTGAGTTGGCCCGCCTGATTGCCCGGGATGGCGAGGGCGCGACCAAACTGCTCACTGTAGAAGTGCGGCGGGCGGCCAGCGAGGCGGAAGCCCGTATGGTTGCCCGGGCCGTGGCCGGTTCTAACCTCGTAAAGAGCGCTATCTTTGGCGCCGATGCCAACTGGGGCCGCATTATCTGCGCCGCCGGTTACTCCGGGGCAGAGATCGACCCGGATAGAGTTGACATTTACCTGGAAAGCCGGGCCGGCTGCGAGCAGATGGCCCGGGATGGCAAGCCCCTGCCCTTTAGCGAAGAAAAGGCGGCGGCTATCTTGCGGGAAGAGGAAATCACCATTACCCTGGATTTAAAGCAGGGAACGGCCGCAGCCACCGCCTGGGGCTGCGACCTGACCTACGACTATGTAAAGATCAATGCTTCCTACCGGACTTAAAATAGAAGATCCACTGCTGACCCGTAGAAAAGCCCCGGTATGGGGGTGCGTACTGGAGGGAACGCAAGATGCCCCTTTCACCCCTGGAAAAAACAGAAATCCTTATCGAGGCCCTGCCCTATATCCGCCAGTTCTACGGCAAAACGGTAGTGATCAAGTACGGCGGCCATGCCATGACCAATTGCGACCTGAAAAAGGCCGTCATGCAGGACGCCGTTCTCATGCACCTGGTGGGCATGCGACCGGTCATTGTCCATGGCGGCGGGCCGGAAATTACCGGTATGCTCAAGCGCCTGGGCAAGCAGTCGCAGTTTATCCAGGGCCAGCGGGTGACTGACGCCGAGACAATGGAGATTGTGGAAATGGTCCTGGTGGGGAAGATTAATAAAGAAATTGTCACCAATATCCACCGTTACGGCGGCAAGGCCATCGGCCTCTGCGGCAAGGACGGCAACCTCATTGAAGCCAGGAAACAAATAGCCCATATCCAGCAGGAAGATGGGGCGGAGGTTGACCTGGACCTGGGTTTTGTCGGCCGGGTGGAAAGGGTCAATCCCGGCATTATTGAAACCGTCATCGCCGAAGGTTACATCCCTGTGGTGGCCCCCATCGGTGTAGGACCTGATGGTGAAAGCTACAATATAAATGCCGACCTGGTGGCGGGGGAACTGGCCGTGGCTTTAAAGGCCGATAAGCTGGTCCTCCTGACGGATGTGGAGGGGATTCTAGCTGACCGCAATAATCCTGGCTCCTTAATCTCCGCCCTGGAGGTCGGTCGGGTACCGGAGCTCATCCGGCAGGGAGTCATTGACGGCGGCATGATCCCCAAGGTTAACTGCTGCATCCGCGCCCTGGAAGGCGGTGTGAAGAAAACCCATATTATTGACGGGCGCATACCCCACTCTATCTTGCTGGAGGTATTTACCGACACCGGGGTGGGGACCATGGTGGTGCCATAAATATGGAGGTGGCCGGAAATGGATAACGCGGCTATTATCGCTCTGGGGGAAAAATACGTGATGCGGACCTACGGGCGCTACCCCCTGGCCCTTGTGCGGGGCGAGGGGGCCCGGGTGTGGGATGCCGACGGCCGGGAGTACCTGGACTTTGTAGGCGGCCTGGCGGTCAACTCCCTGGGGCACTGCCATCCCCGGGTGGTGGCGGCCATCAGGGAGCAGGCCGGGAAGCTCCTCCACTGCTCCAACCTTTACTGGATTGAGCCCCAGGTGGAACTGGCCCGGTTGCTGGTGGAAAATTCAGCCCTGGATAAAGTCTTTTTCTGCAACAGCGGTGCGGAAGCCAATGAAGCGGCCATTAAACTCGCCCGCAAGTATGCCAAAGAACACCGGGGGCCGGAAAGCTACGAGATCATTACCATGCGCCGTTCCTTTCACGGCCGTACCCTGGCTACCCTGACGGCTACCGGCCAGGAGAAATTCCACCGCGGCTTTGCTCCCCTGCCGGCAGGCTTTAAATACGTCCCCTTCAATGACCTTGCCAGCCTGCGGGCGGCAGTAAGCCCCCGGACCTGCGCCGTCATGCTGGAACCGGTCCAGGGAGAAGGCGGCGTCTACGCGGCCAACAGAGATTACCTTCAGGCGGTGCGGGCCCTCTGCGACGATGAAGGACTTTTACTTATCTTTGACGAAGTACAGTGTGGCCTGGGCCGCACGGGCTATCTTTTCGCCTACCAGTATTATGGGGTGGAGCCCGATGTTATGACCCTGGCCAAGGCCCTGGCCGGGGGGGTGCCTATCGGCGCCATGCTGGCCAAAGAAAAGGCAGCCGCTGCCTTTGGCCCCGGGGACCATGCCTCTACCTTCGGCGGCAATCCCCTGGCTACGGCCGCCGGGGTGGCCGCCTTTAAGGCCCTGCTTGAAGAGGGCCTGGTGGAAAATGCCCGGGTCCTGGGAGAATATTTCTACCAGGAGCTGGAGAGGCTGGTCCGGGAATTTCCCCAGTTAACAGAAGTAAGGGGCCGCGGACTGCTGCTGGGACTAGAGATTGACGGCCCGGCCGACGCGGTGGTAGCCGCCTGCCAGGAACGGGGTTTGTTGATCAACTCCCTCCACGGCCACGTCCTGCGTTTCTTGCCCCCCTTGACTATCAGTAAAGACGAAGTCGACCGGGCTGTAGCTATTTTAAAGGAAGCCTTGCAGGAAGTTCTGGGACAAGGAACGTAAGAGACAAGGTTTAACATATCAAAATGCGAAAGGAGATCTATTTAATGAACGACCTGGCAAAGGGTCTCAAAGGCCGCGACTTCATCTCCCTGAAGGATTTTACCACCGAGGAAATCTTTTACCTCCTGGACCTGGCCGACGAACTCAAGACCAAACTTAAAAGAGGGGAGCCCCACCCACTCCTTGCCGGCAAGACCCTGGGCATGATCTTTACCAAGCGTTCCACCCGCACCCGGGTGGCCTTTGAAGTAGGCATGTACCAGCTGGGCGGCTATGCCCTTTTCCTGACCAAAGACGACCTGCAGCTGGGCCGCGGTGAGACCATTGCCGATACGGCCCGGGTCCTGTCCCGCTACCTGGACGGCATAATGATCCGCACCTTTGCCCACCAGGAGGTGGAGGAACTGGCGGCCCACGCCACCGTCCCCGTCATCAACGGCCTGACGGATTTGCTGCACCCCACCCAGGCCCTGGCGGATATCATGACCATCCGCGAGTGGAAGGGTACAGTTAAAGGTTTAAACCTTACCTTTATCGGCGATGGCAATAACGTCGCCCATTCCCTCATGTACGGCGGGGCTAAAGTGGGCCTCAACGTGACCATCGCCTGCCCTCCCGGTTATGAGCCCCTGCCTCAGGTGGTAGAAGAAGCCCGGCGCATAGCCGCCTACAACGGCTGCCAGATAGCTGTAACCAACAATATCCGCGAAGCTGTTGAGGATGCCGATATCCTTTACACCGACGTTTGGGCCAGTATGGGCCAGGAGGCCGAGGCGGAAAAGCGGCGCCAGGCTTTCCAGAAATACCAGCTTAACAGCGAGATATTGAAGCTGGCCAAACCTGACGCCATGGTCATGCACTGCCTGCCGGCCCACCGGGGTGAGGAGATTACCGACGAGGTGATGGACGGTCCCCAGTCAGCCGTTTTTGACGAAGCCGAAAACCGCCTCCACGCCCACAAGGCCATTATGGCGGCATTGATGTAGGTTTGCTGGTCGATAACACAGGCTATTTTACCAGTGAGAAAGGAGACTTGTACTCGTGGCGGAAAAGGTAGTCCTCGCCTATTCCGGCGGGCTGGATACTTCCATTATTATCCCCTGGCTCAAAGAAACCTACGGCTACGAGGTTATCGCCGTGGCCGTTGATCTCGGCCAGGGAGAGGAACTGGCCCCCCTGGAGGAAAAAGCCCTCAAGAGCGGGGCGAGCAAAATTTACATCCTTGATAAAAAGCGGGAGTTCGTTGAAGATTATATCTGGCCGACATTAAAGGCCGGGGCCGTCTATGAAGGCAAGTACCTCCTGGGCACCTCCTTTGCCCGGCCCCTCATTGCCAAATGCCTGGTAGAGGTGGCTGAGAAGGAAGGCGCCACCGCCGTGGCCCACGGCGCCACCGGCAAGGGTAATGACCAGGTGCGCTTTGAACTGGGAGTTAAAGCGTTAAACCCCGATCTGAAAGTCATCGCCCCCTGGCGCCTCTGGAACATTCGCTCCCGGGAAGAGGCCATTGACTATGCCACCGCCCGGGGCATCCCCGTACCGGTCACCAAAGATCGGCCCTACAGCATGGACCGCAACCTCTGGCACTTGAGCCACGAAGGCGCCGACCTGGAGAACCCCTGGAACGAACCCCAGGACGACCTTTATTTAATCATTACCCCGCCAGAACAGGCCCCGGATAAACCCACTTATGTGACCCTTGACTTTGAAAAGGGCATCCCGGTGGCCGTGGACGGGGAAAGGCTGGACGCCGTAACCCTGGTGGAAAAATTGAACGACCTGGCAGCGGCCAACGGCGTCGGCATCGCCGACATGGTGGAGAACCGCCTGGTGGGCTTGAAATCCAGGGGCGTTTATGAAACCCCCGGCGGCACCGTCCTTTACCTGGCCCACCGGGAGCTGGAAGCCCTCACCCTGGACCGCATGACCATGCACTTCAAGGAAATTGTGGCTGCTAAATACGCCGAGCTGGTCTATGACGGCAACTGGTTCTCGCCCCTGAAAAAGGCCCTGGATGCCTTTGTGGACAGCACCCAGGAAACGGTCACCGGCAGCGTGCGCATGAAGCTGTACAAGGGCAGCTGCACCCCGGCAGGGGTTAAATCGCCCTACTCCCTCTACAGCGAGGACCTGGCGACCTTCGGCGCCGGCGGTGATTACGACCACAAGGATGCTACCGGATTTATCAACCTCTTCGGCCTGCCTTTGAGGGTTCGGGCCTTGATGGAAAAGCAGGCGGGTTTGAGGTAGTACTTCGAAGGCTGACATTTGTTGGGAGCGAACGAAAAACAAATGTCAGCTTTGAATTATGAACAAAGGGAGTATCTCTATGAAGCTCTGGGGCGGACGCTTTACCAGGACAACCGACCGGCTGGTGGAGGACTTCCATTCCTCCATCAGCTTCGACCAGCGCCTTTACCGGCAGGACATAGCCGGCTCCATAGCCCATGCCCGGATGCTGGCAGCGGTGGGGCTCATTACCCCGGCCGAGGGCGAGGCCATAATCAAAGGCCTGGAAGAAATCAGGGCCGATATCGAGGCCGGGCGGGTAACCTTTGACGTGGGTGCTGAAGACATCCATATGAACATCGAAAAGCTGCTCACGGAACGCATCGGCGCACCCGGCAAGAAGCTGCATACGGCGCGCAGCCGCAACGACCAGGTAGCCCTGGACCTGCGCCTTTATTTAAAAGAAGAAATTCCGGAAGTTAAAAAGCTCCTGGCCGGCCTGCAAAAGGTCCTGGTGGACCTGGCGGCCGAGCACATGCACACCATCATGCCCGGCTATACCCACCTGCAGAAGGCCCAGCCCGTCACCTTGGCCCACCACCTGCTGGCCTACTTTGAAATGTTCTACCGCGACCAGGAGCGTTTAGACGGGTGCCTGGCGCGGGTAGATGTCATGCCCCTGGGCGCCGGCGCCCTGGCCGGGACAACCCTTCCCATTGACCGGGAGATGGTGGCCCGGGAACTGGGCTTTAAAGAGATCAGCGCCAACTCCCTGGATACGGTGGCCGACCGCGATTTTGTGGTGGAATTCCTGGCGGCAGCTTCCCTAATCATGATGCATTTAAGCCGCCTGGCCGAAGAAATAATCCTCTGGGCCAGCGAGGAATTCGGCTTTATCGAGCTGGACGACGCCTACAGCACCGGCTCCAGCATGATGCCCCAGAAGAAAAACCCCGACGTGGCCGAGCTGGTGCGGGGGAAGACGGGCCGGGTGTACGGCCACCTCATGGGCATGCTGGCGGTCCTGAAAGGTTTACCCCTGGCCTACAACAAGGACCTGCAGGAGGATAAGGAAGCCCTCTTTGACGCCCTGGATACGGTCAAAGGGTGCCTCATGGTCTTCACCCCCATGCTGGCCACGGCTAAATTCAGGGTTGAGCGCATGCGAGAGGATGCGGCCCGGGGCTTTGCCGCTGCCACCGACGTGGCCGAATACCTGGTGCGCAAAGGTTTGCCCTTCCGCGAAGCCCATGCCGTGGTGGGGGCATTGGTCCTCCACTGCCTGGAACAGGGCAAGTCCTTTGAGGACCTCACCCTGGCCGAGTGGCAATCCTTTTCACCTTATTTCTCGGAAGACATCTTTAACCGCATCACGGTGGAAGCCTGCGTGCAGGGCCGCGACCTCCCCGGCGGCCCCGCCCCGGCCGCTGTAGCTAAGGCCCTGGAGCGGGCCAGGCGGATACTGGACGGGCTGGGGTAGAAATAAAACGACGATGACGGCAGGGAATTGCACCATTATTTGCTACCGGCCGCTGTGCGCAAAAAATAATAGCGCCCGGGATATTAGCCTCCGGGCATTTTTACATAATCCACACCGATAGATGCCCAAGCAGGGAACAAATACTAGATGTCGAATATACCTATTAACATTAAGTTTGCCTATCATCTACATCGCCATACCCTGAAAGCAAATTTTCCGGAGTGCATTCATGAGCATCGAACGTAACTTCGACATAGCCTTTGTGGCCGACCTAGCCCTGCATGAAAAACAAATCCAGCAGAATTACCGGCCCATTATTGCCGTACATAAATGGTTTGCGCGCCGGCCCGGTACGTTGTTTCGAAGTCTGTTACTGGCTGAGTTTACCCAGGGCAATTTAGCCGACAATTATTACCGCTCCCACAACTTTCAGGGCCTAAGGGTGGCCGATCCCTTTATGGGCGGGGGAACACCCCTTATCGAGGCAAACCGTCTCGGGTGCCATGTTCTAGGCTATGATATTAACCCCATGGCTTACTGGATTGTGCGCCAGGAGATTGAGTATCTGGACCTGGAAGCTTACCAGCGAGCTGCTAGAGACGTTGGGTCTTTTTTGGATGAACAGGTGGGTTCTTTTTACCGTACCAGATGCACAATATGCGGGTACGAGGATGCCCCTGTTAAATATTTTCTCTGGGTAAAGGTCCAGCGTTGCCAGTATTGCGGTAGGGAATTTGACCTTTTTCCGGGATACATCCTGGCCCAGAAGGGGCGCCATACTAAGGAGGTAATATTATGCGCTGCCTGTGGCGAGCTTAATGAGGTGGAGGATAAAAAGCATCCTGGCCTCTGCCAGCATTGCGGCGCCAAATTAGTGACTAAAGGGGCGGCCAGCCGCAGTCAGTGCCTTTGCTCCCATTGTGGTGCTAAAAATAGATATCCCGATGCGGACAGCGGGCCCCCGAGGCACCGGATGGTGGCCATCGAGTACCACTGCCCCTACTGTAAACCCCGGCATCAGGGCCGCTTTTTTAAAAAACCGGATGAACAGGATCTGGCCAAATTTCAAGCGGCAGCTGTTTTATGGAAGGCTATCCGGCCGCAGTTTGTTCCCGAAGATGAAATACCTGATGGTGATGAAACCGATCGCCTGCATCGCTGGGGTTATCGCTATTACCGGGAGCTGTTCAACGAGCGCCAGCTCCTTGGTTTGGAGTTGCTCGCCCGGAAAATAAGCCAGCACCCAGATGAACGTATTAGAAACGCCCTGGCTACCAATCTTTCCGACCTGCTGCGCTATCAAAACATGCTCTGCCGTTATGATCCTTATGCCTTGAAATCCCTGGACATTTTTTCCGTACACGGCTTTCCCGTTGGCTTAATCCAGTGCGAATCCAATTTATTGGGAATTGCCGGGGGAAAAGTCGGGGTCAATATCGGCAGCGGTGGCTGGACCAATATAGTCGACAAATATGTAAAGGCCAAACGCTATTGCCAGTGGCCCTTTGAAATCAAGCATGTTAATGGGCGTAAACGACAGGTATGGCTCAAGGGAGAATGGATAGGGGAAGGATGCCGGGGAATGGCGGAACAGCGGGAGGTGGACTTGAGGTGTGCCAGCGCTACCCGCGCCGTTCTGGCGCCTCGTTCTCTAGACGCCGTTCTAACCGACCCGCCTTACTTCGCCAATGTGCAGTATGCCGAGCTGATGGATTTTTGTTACGTCTGGTTAAGGCGTCTTGTGGGGGCAGGTAATCCAGCATTTACGGCCCGGACGACCCGTAACCCCGAAGAGCTTACCGGGAACAACACCATGGCCAGAGGAATCGATACTTTTACGGAAGGTTTGAGCCGGGTTTTTACTAATATGGCCGCAGCTTTAAAACCTGGAGCGCCGTTTGTATTTACTTATCACCATAACAGGTTGGAAGCTTATTATCCGGTAGCCGTGGCTCTTTTAGATGCCGGGCTGGTATGCACAGTAACGCTGCCGTGTCCGGCGGAAATGGCGGCTTCCATTCATATTAACGGCACCGCTTCTTCGATTATAGATACGGTTTTCGTCTGCCGGACTACCGGTGTCATTTCCCGGCGCCTGCTGGTGAGAGAACCGGAGAAAATTGCAACATTAATAATAAGGGAACTGGAGGAACTGGAAAAGGGCGGGGTGTCTGTCACCCGGGGAGATACCCGGTGTATTATTTACGGCCATTTAATCCGGCTGGCCGTATGGTACTTGCGGGCATCATGGGATAAAAGTTTAAGCTGGGACAAAAAGTTCGTCTTGATTGCCAGGATGATTGATGAACTGGGCGGTGCCACCGCTATCGAGACATATTTGGAGGAAAACGGTGTGCAGCTGAAGACCAAGCGCGAAGCCGTCGTTTGTGAAAGTGAATCTGAATATGGAGCTGGCCGTGATGAAGTATCCTTTTGAAGCTACGCTGGAGGAATTACAGGCCGATCTTGACACCTATGTGGATGTAGTTTTTTCTTGCCTGGAATCTGAATTTATGGTTATACCCAAAGGCCGGGGTTTTATTGAATACCCGGTTTTTGCCAGGGCCTATGAGGCCCTGAAGCAAGCTACCAAGGGCTTTATTTCTTTAAACGCCGATGTAATTTTAGAAACAGTACAAGAGGTCCCGCTGGCCTTAATTGTTTTACGTACCATCCTGGGTTTTACGCCGCCAGAATGGGCTTACATAGCCAGCCAAAGAACTGGCATAGAGATTTCCCAGGGATTCAGTCGCACCCTGGACAGGCGGATTAGGATGGCCCCTTTTACGCCAATTAAGTTTTCTCCTTTAACGAAGCAGCGGGTAATTGCCATGCTTGAGACTGCCTGCCAGTTAATCCAAGAAGGCGTTCCCCAGGTAGAAGGAGACAGGATCCACCGCCTTGATAAAGCGGATACGCATAGCGGACTGGATGGTATCAGAAATCTGGCCAGCATGGGTGTTCCTTACGCCATGTTGCTTTATGAAAGGTTTCTGGGCCGCCCCTTTGCCGGGCACCGCGATTCTGTTTCGGAACTTATAGGTAATGTACTGGAGAACGCTATTGAAGAAATCCTGGCGGGCGCTGGTATCAGTTACCGCAAAACAAAAAGAGCGGAAAAAATCCCCGGTTTTGACCAGGCGCCGGATTTTATTATTCCGGATGAATTTAACCCGCAGGTAATTATAGAAGCTAAAATTACTGAAGACGACGGCACAGCCCGCGATAAAGTTACCCGGGTTCAGCACTTAGGAGAGTTGAGTGCGGAGAGACAAGCAAATGGTAAGCCCGGGTTTGAGGTGATTGCCTGCATCGCTGGCCGTGGTTTTGGCATCCGTAAAGAAGATATGAAAAAGCTCCTGCTGGCAAGCCGGGGCAAGGTATTTACCTTGAAAACTTTAGATCGTTTAATTGAATGTACGCGATTGCGGGAGTTTATAACCAGGCAGTTTTGAACCATATAGACATCGAAGGTATAAAAAAGACGTTCCAGCAACCTGTGCAATTAACTTTACCTTCTTCGCAAAACAGTAAAAGAAACTTAACTGGCCGGCAGGATTCTGTCCTTTGGTGTGGAATAAAAAAACCATTAGACTTCAAGGCAGGACGGGAGGAAGGCAGGATGAAGTTTTTTATTTTGGGCTTATATTTTGCAGCACTTATCGTTATCGGCTTTTACAGCTTGAAGAAATCGCGGGATGTCGGCGGATTTTTCCTGGGCAACCGGACCGTGGGCCCCTGGATATCGGCCTTTGCCTACGGGACGACCTACTTCTCCGCCGTTATTTTTATTGGCTACGCCGGTAAGGTAGGCTGGGGTTTCGGCCTCGCCGATTTATGGATCGTCATCGGCAACGCCTTTATCGGCAGTTTCCTGGCCTGGAAGGTCCTGGCGCGGCCGACCCGGGAAATGACGGTGCGCCTGAATGCGATGACCATGCCCGAGTTCCTGGCAGCGCGTTATGAGAGCCCGGCCCTGCGGACGGTAGGGGGGCTGTTAATATTTATTTTCCTTGTTCCCTATTCCGCCTCAGTATATATGGGTTTGAGTTACCTCTTTGAACAGGTCTTCCAGATTGACTTTGCCAGCGCCCTCATCATTATGGCCGCCCTGACGGCCGTCTACCTGGTCCTGGGTGGTTATATCGCCGTCACCCTGACGGATTTCATCCAGGGCTTGATTATGATTGCCGGCGTCTTTATCCTTATATATTATGTCATTACCGCGCCGCCGGTGGGTGGCCTGGTCACCGGCATTAGCCGCCTGGCAGCCATAAATCCCAGTCTGGTTTCCCCGGTGGGCCCCAACTGGTTTGCCCTTTTATCCCTGGTGGTCCTTACCAGCCTTGGCCCCTGGGGCCTGCCCCAGATGGTGCAGAAGTTTTATGCCATAAAGGATGAACGTTCCATCCGGGCGGCGACGGTGGTCTCGACCTTTTTTGCCCTGATCATCGCCACCGGCGCCTACTTTACCGGCGCCTTCGGCCGCCTTTTCTTTAACAACCAGATGCCGCTCCTTAATGGCCAGCCCAACCCGGACCTGATTATGCCCCAGATTATCGACCAGTACCTGCCGGCCTGGGTGGGGTTGCTCCTGCTCATGCTGGTGCTGGCGGCTTCCATGTCTACCCTGGCGTCGCTCGTGCTGGTCTCCAGCTCGGCCGTGGCCATTGACCTGGTCCAGGGGGCGGCGCCCCAAGTTCCCCGGCGCGCTGTCATGGCCCTGCTGCGTTTTTTGTGCGTCTTTTTTATCGGGTTGTCGGTATACATTGCCTTAAAACCCACTATTATCCTGGTCCTCATGTCCCTGTCCTGGGGTACGGTGTCCGGCGCCTTCCTGGCACCCTACCTGTACGGCCTGTACTGGCCCCGTACCACTAAAGCCGGGGCCTGGGCGGGACTTTTGAGCGGGCTTATTATATCACTAGGGTTAGCTTTTTATTACCACCTTGACGGCGGCATCATCCCCACCATTGGCTCCCTGGCGATGCTTATTCCCCTGGGTGTGGTACCCGTGGTGAGCCTTGTGACCCCGACCTTTTCCCGGGAGCATTTAGCCAGGGTTTTCGGCCCCGGCAGGGTGAGTACAGTAACAACTAAAGGACTGGTGTCTGATGATCTGGGATTTGGCAAATGAGTGTCGTTCTCGGGCGGAGATGGAGGCTTTGCAGTTGGCCCGGCTCCAGGAAACGGTAGCCAGGGTCTACGAGCGGGTGCCTTTTTACCGCCAGGCTATGGATGCTAAAGGTATCCGGCCATCGGATATCCGCACCCTGGCGGATGTCCGCCTGCTGCCTATGACTACCAAGGAGGATTTTCGCCAGAATTATCCCTATGGCCTCTTTGCTGTGCCCCTGAGGGAAGTGGTCCGCCTCCATGCTTCTTCCGGCACCACCGGGAAGCCCATTGTAGTGGGCTATACCCGCCGCGACCTGGAAATCTGGACGGACCTGGTGGCGCGGATGGTGACTCTCGCCGGCGTCACTGCTGACGATGTCGTTCAGGTTGTGTTCGGCTACGGCCTTTTCACCGGCGGTTTTGGCCTGCACTACGGCCTGGAACGGGTAGGAGCCACGGTGGTACCGGCTTCAGCCGGCAACTCCAAACGGCATATTATGTTAATGCGGGACTTTGGTACTACCGTCCTGGTGGGCACGCCGTCCTATGTCCTGCACCTGGCTGAGGTGGCGGAAGAAGAAGGTGTGGACCCGCGGGAACTCCCCGTGCGGCTGGGCCTGTTTGGCGGCGAGGCCTCCAGCCGGGAAATGCTCAAAGAAATCGAGCGGCGCTGGGGGATGCTGGCCACGGATAACTACGGCCTGTCGGAAGTCATGGGACCGGGCGTCTCCGGCGAGTGCGAGTACCAGGACGGCCAGCACGTGGCCGAAGACCACTTCCTGGTAGAAATCCTTGACCCGGTTACCGGGGAACCCTGTCCGCCGGGAGTCAAGGGCGAGGTGGTTATTACTACCCTAACCAAGGAAGCCCTGCCGGTCCTGCGTTACCGCACCCGGGATATATCTTGTTTAAATTTTGAACCCTGCCGCTGCGGTCGTACCACGGCGCGCCTGGCCAAAATTACCGGTCGCACCGATGATATGCTCATTATCCGGGGGGTCAACGTTTTTCCCTCCCAGGTGGAGAGCGTCCTCATGGAAATCGAGGGGGTAGCCCCCCACTACCAGCTTATCGTCAGTCGGCGCAATTACCTGGATGAGCTGGAAATTCAGGTAGAAGTAGACCCGGAGTTTTTCAGCGATCGCTATCGGCAGCTGGAGGAGCTGGAAGAAAAAGTTGCCGAGCGCCTGCATACGGTACTACAGCTAAAGGCGCGGGTGCGCCTGGTGGAGCCCCACAGCATTCCCCGCAGCGAAGGCAAGGCCCGGCGGGTGATTGACTTGCGGTCGAAATAAATAAATATCAAGCACCGGCCAGGGAACCGTTAGCCAGAAAACCCGTAGAAACGGGTTTTTATTTTATTCTGGTCACGTCCCGGGGTTTCTTTTAAGGCCGGGTAGTGACTCAGGGCGGTTATTAAGTTAGAATAAAAGTATTGCGGCCCGCATTACTCACAATGGGCCTGAAGGTGGGAGAGGTGAAAGTGTGCGGGAATTATTGATTGGTAATCATGCCCTGGCCAGGGGCGCCTGGGAAGCAGGGCTGCGGGTAGCCGCTGCTTACCCGGGGACACCGAGCACGGAAATAATCGAAGCCCTGGCCGGGTACCCGGAAGTATATGCAGAGTGGTCCCCGAACGAGAAAGTAGCCCTGGAGGTCGCCATTGGCGCGGCCATCGGGGGTGCCAGGGCCCTGGCGGCCATGAAGCACGTTGGCGTTAACGTCGCCGCCGATCCGCTGATGACCCTGGCCTATACCGGTGTCAATGCCGGTCTGGTGCTGGTGTCGGCCGATGACCCCGGCCTTTTTAGCTCCCAGAACGAGCAGGACAACCGTTTTTACGCCCGTATAGCCCAGATACCCTGCCTGGAGCCGGCCGACAGCCAGGAAGTTAAGGATATGACTATGCTCGCTTTTAGCTTAAGTGAAGAATTTGATACCCCGGTAATTTTACGTCTGACCACCCGTATTGCCCATTCTTACAGCCTGGTGGAGCTGGGCGAACGCCGGGAAGTGCCCCTGAAAGATTATCTAAAGCAACCTTCCAAATATGTCATGCTGCCGGCCTACGGCAGGGCACGCCACCTGGTGGTGGAAGAAAGGCGTCTCAAACTGGCGGCCTATGCGGAGACTACACCCCTGAACCGGGTGGAATGGGCCGACCGGCGCGTGGGTGTTATTAGTAGCGGTATTGCCTACCAGTACGTTAAGGAAGCCCTGCCCGGGGTTTCGGTACTGAAGCTGGGGTTGACTTATCCCCTGCCGGAGAAGTTGATCCGCGATTTTGTCAATGCTGTTGAGACCTGTTATGTGGTGGAAGAGCTGGAACCCTTCCTTGAAGATCAAATCCGCGCCTGGGGCCTGCCCGTAGCTGGCAAGGAACTGGTGCCAAGGGTAGATGAATTGAGCAGCGCTATCGTCGCCCACACCGTGGGTTCTCGGGTAGCAGCCCTGGCCCCGGAACTGGTTTCGCCGGCACTGGCCCAGGCAGCAAGAGCCCCGGAAGCGGCGGCGAAGGCAGCTGCAGAACTTCCCGGCCGCCCGCCCCTCATGTGCCCCGGCTGTCCCCACCGCGGCGTCTTTTACGTCCTGAAGAAACTCGGGCTGGTGGTAGCTGGCGACATCGGCTGCTACACCCTGGGGGCGACGCCGCCCCTGCAGGCCATGGATACCTGTATCTGCATGGGGGCCAGCCTGGGGGTGGCCATGGGCATGGAAAAGGCCAGGGGTCCGGAGTTTGCCCGCCGGGTGGTAGGGGTTATCGGCGATTCCACCTTCCTGCACTCAGGTATGACCGGCCTCCTGGACATGGTTTATAACGGCAGCAACGGCACCTTGATTATTTTAGACAATGGCACCACGGCCATGACGGGGCACCAGGATCACCCCGGTACCGGTTATACCGCCGCCCACCGGCAGGCTCCCAAGGCCGATCTGGAGCAAATCGCCCGGGCCCTGGGGGTGCAGCGGGTGCAGGTGGTCGATAGCTACGATCTGGAGGCGGTTGAAAGGGCTATCCGCGAAGAAACGGCGGCAGCCGGACCTTCGGTAATTATTGCCCGCCGTCCCTGCGCCCTTTTGCATAAAGAGAAAGAAGCAGTTTATATAGTAGATAAGGAAAACTGCCTGGGCTGCCGTTACTGCCTGGAACTGGGCTGCCCGGCCCTATCCTTCAACGGGGAGCAGGCCGTCATTGACCCGATCCAGTGCAACGGCTGTGGCCTCTGCACTCAGGTTTGCCCGGCAGAGGCTATAAGGAAAGCAGGTGAAGGTAATGAATAATGGCGTGGTTAATGTACTGCTGGTCGGCGTCGGCGGCCAGGGGACGATCCTTGCCGGCCGCGTCCTGTCCCGGGCGGCGGTTTCCTTGGGGGGCGAGGTCAAGGTTTCCGACATCCACGGTATGGCCCAGAGGGGCGGCAGCGTGGTGACCCAGGTCCGTTTCGGTCCCCGGGTATATTCTCCCGTGATGGCTCCCGGTACGGCTGACTTCCTGGTGGCCTTTGAAAAGCTGGAGGCCCGGCGCTGGCTCTACTACCTGAGGGACGGGGGGCAGCTCATCGTGAATAATCAAGAACTCCCGCCTTTACCCGTCCTTACTGGAGCGGCGGCTTACCCGGCCGAGTTGGTGGCTGAGATGGAAAAGCTGGTTAAAAACATGCTGGTCATCGACGCCCTGGAGCTGGCCCGCCAGGCCGGGAACGTGAAGGCCGTCAATATGGTCCTCATGGGCGCCCTGGCGAGGCAGCTGCCCATCGGCCGGGAGGCCTGGGAAGAAGCCCTGGCCGCTTCGGTGCCGGCTCGGTTTTTGGAGGTTAACAAAAAGGCATTTAATCTTGGGTGGGACCATAATGGATAACAAAAAGGTCATATCTTCCAGGTTATACCTGGGGATATGACTTTTAGTTTTAGATGAGGAGCTACTCTTGCCCCGGATAAGCCGGCAAGGTATAATGCTTGCAAGAGTATTTCCTTGTATTTCCACCTGGCGGGCCGCCAGCAGTTTTTGAGGGGCTTTTTTGTTGCCGGCGGGTGA
>Ga0224486_100059_pt1 | contig 56545 bp, 46 predicted proteins | sample TexhydDE_CT_test_FD_172013 | JGI IMG/M metagenome (GOLD analysis project Ga0224486, IMG submission 172013) | Fracking water microbial communities from deep shales in Oklahoma, United States - hydraulically fractured wells DE_CT_test ... | reverse complement strand
GGGAAGGGAGGTCCAGGGAAGGGCAAAAATTTGGAAGTTTTATTAGAATTTTTCTCAAAAGTTGTATTGGCGATAATAAAACCCCACCTTTCGTTTATCGAAAAGTGGGGGTTTGTCAACAATCTGACGCGGAACTTAAGTTCCGCGTTTTTTTTACTCTGAAATTTTACGATTTCTTATCTTTTTTCTTTTTTTCTTCTATTTCTTGCTCTTCGAGTTCCTTTTGCTTTTTTTCCTTGGTTATAACAAAAATCAGAACAGTAGTCGTAAATACCATGAGTGCCAGGTTTAGATAAAACTCGAATGGTTTAGGTCCCTTACCTAAATAGTATGTTAGTACTAAAAGTTCAAGCACGAAAGCCCAAGCAAATATAGTTAAAACAGCGCGTGTAAACATATTTGAACATCACAACCCTTCAAGTTTTCTGTATAATTTTGGAACACTTTCGACAAGTAGTTTTGTGTACTCATGAGATGGTTGCAAAACGACCTTGTCAGGATGTCCGCTTTCGACTACTTCACCATCCTTCATTACAAGTATTTTGTCGGAAACGTAATAAGCAAGACCTAAGTCGTGTGTGATAAAGATGATAGAGGTTCCCTGCTCTTCCCTCAGCTCTTCAAGCAATTTAATTATACCTCCACGACTTGATGCATCAATCATAGAAGTTGGTTCATCTGCAACTATTAGTAGAGGTCTCAAAATCCAGCATCTTGCAATCATTATTCTCTGCTTTTGACCACCGGAAATCTGGTGTGGATATTTTCCAAGAACATCCTTTGGGTCTATTCCAACTTTGAAAAGTGACTCTTTTATTATCTCCAGACCTTCTTTTTTACTTTCGGGTTTCTTCTCCAGTAAATTCACAGCTTGCCAAAGTGTCCTTTCAACAGGATAAAACGGATTGTAGCTTGCGAATGGATCCTGGAAGACTGCGTGAACTTTCCTTCTTAGCCATTTCAAATCTTCCTGTTTTCTAATGTCTTTCCATATATCCTTACCTTCAAATAATATTCTTCCACTTGTAGGTGGAAAAAGTCTTAGAATCATTTTTGCAGTTGTTGTTTTTCCGGAACCACTTTCGCCAACTAGTGATAAGATTTCTCTTTCTTTCACCTCAAAAGAAACATTTTTTACAGCATGTATATATCTTTTTGAAAGGAATCCTATTGAAAAAGTTTTTGTTAGATTCTCTACGACTAGTCTACTCATAATTCTTTCGCCCCCTGGTGGAGAAAACATGTGACCCTTCTACCGGTTTCAACCTCGATTAGTTCAGGTTCTTTTTCTTTACATATATCCATTGCATAAGGGCACCTTGGATGGAATCTGCAACCTGATGGTGGATTTATAAGATTTGCAGGTGCACCCGGTATTACACTGATACCTCTTGTCCTTATCTCTGGTTCAGGTGTTAAAACAGAATTCAACAAACCCGTTGTATATGGATGAAGAGGTTTTTCCAATATCTTTTCCATATCAGAAAATTCCACAATCTTTCCTGCGTACATAATTATCATTCTATCGGCTATTTGTCTGATAGTCGCAATATCGTGCGTTATAAAGACTATACTTTTGACAATTCCTGCTCTTTTCAACTGCATCAGAACTTGCAATAGCACCTTTTGGTTGACAACATCCAAAGCAGAGGTTGGTTCATCAGCCACAAGCAATTTAGGATTTAGAAGCGTTGCAATAGCGATAACCGCTCTCTGCCTCATTCCACCACTCAATTCAAATGGATATCTGTTCAACCACAAGGGATTGAGACCAACTTCTTTGAACCTTTCTTCAGCTTTCCTTAGAAGTTCCGATGGTTCAATACCATGCGATTCTGCCAAATGTTCAACATATTTCGACATTTTGAGAGTGGGCATGAGTGCGTTCATCGCACTTTGAGGAATAATGGTTATATCCCTACCCCAAAATCTGCGTTTCACTTCTTCCCTGGACATTGCAGAAATTTCTTCAAATCTCCCTTCTACTTTTAAAAAGATTTTTCCATCTACCAACGTCAGTGGTTTGAGCATATTCATGAATATAAGGTTGGAAAGAGTAGTTTTCCCAGACCCTGATTCACCTACTATACCGATAACTTCACCCTCGTATATTTCAAAGGATACGTTGTCGACAGCCTTAACTGTGGCCTTTTCTAATTTATAATACGCCTTAGCATTCTCAACTTTTAATAGTACTTCCTTCACTTTTATTCCTCCCTCAAACGTGGATTGAAAACTTCATCCATCGTGGTGCTTATAACCATCAAAGAAGCAGTTACAGCAACGATTGCTATTCCAGGTGGGACGAACCACCACCAGAGTCCTCTCCTTATACCGTCCATTAGCACCGACCACTGAAGCATCAGTCCTAATGATATTCCTTGGGTAGGTCCAAGACCTATCAAACTCAAGCCTGCTTCACCCATTATTCCACCGTTGATGAACAAAACGAAGGACATAAATGCGTATGTTGCTATAGTTGGTAAAAGGTCCTCAACAACCAACCTCAAGTCAGAATATCCCGCCATCTTTGAGAGGTAAACATATTCGCGAGACATAACACTCATTAACTGAGCTCTTATGGCTCTCGCATACCACGGCCACTGGAAAAGACCAAGAATAACTGCAACGACTTCTAAGCTCCTAACACGAAGGTAACTTGCAATCAAGATAGCAATTAATATGGAAGGCGTTGTCAAAACAATGTTTGTTATCGCCATCAAAATGTCGTCGATGATTCCTCTTTTAACAGCTGCCAAACTGCCTATAATGGAACCTATCACTAGTGAGATTATTGCTGCAAGAAAGCCTACATACAGAGAAGAACGAATACCATGAAGTAGCTGTGCTAAAATATCACGTCCGTATGTATCTGTTCCAAGCGGGTGGTTAGCAGATGGTGATTGTTCAAAATCCCAACTCATTTGCGTTGGATCGACTTTGTAAAAATATGGACCTAAGAGCCCACTCAAAAGAAAGAAAAGGAATATTGTTATTCCAATTATGAATTTTTTGTTCTTAAAAAGCGGTTTTATCATTGTTAGCAGCATATTCATTCCTCCTGACCAAGTCTTATCCTTGGATCAATTAAAGCATATACAAAATCAACAACAAAGTTTGCAAGGTAGATTGAAGCGATAAGGATAACGAATATTCCTTGAATCATCGGATAATCAAGGGTTGTGAGACCCTTGAAAAGCAGGTAACCTGTTCCAGGATAGTTAAAAACTATTTCCGTTATTAATGCTCCACCCAGTGCTCCACCTAAGCTTAATGCGAGTCCCGTGATTTGTGGTAACAGAGAATTCCTATAAGCATACTTGAATATTCTTTTATCTTCCATTCCAAGGTATTCTGAAAATAGAGCGTAATCGCTACCAAGTTCATAGACTATCATAACCCTCATTCCTATTGCCCATCCGCCCATCGCAGAGAGAACAATCGATGCAAACGGCATTATGTAATGTTTTAAAACATCGATAATGAAACTCAAGCTAAAGCTTGGAATTGTCCCTTGGGAATAGGCACCTTGGACTGGTAACCAGCCCAACTTCACACCGAATAGATAAATGAAAATCATCCCAAGCCAGTAGTAAGGAATCTGCGAAAGAATCATGGAAGATGTCAAGACCCATTTATCTATCCACGTGTTTCTCTTATAGCCTGCTACTGCTCCAAGTCTGTTACCGAGCCACCAGGCAGTTAATGTTGCTGGAAGTAGCAGAACAAGTGTCCATGGAATAACAGGTACAATTAAGTCCGTTACTTTTCTCGGATAGTATGTTATTGAAACTCCCAAATCTCCTCGAAGAGCTTTTGATATGAAGTTGACGTACTGAAATATTACCGGTTTATCTATTCCGAATTCCTCAAGCAAAACTCTTTCGGCTGCTCTAATAGATTCAGGATTTGCTTGAGCAACACGGGACAAATTTGATAGAAGTTGAGAAAGAGGATTACCGGGAATTGCGCGTGGTAGTATGAAAACTATAGTGGTAGCAACTATATATGTTAGTAGAAGAAATAAAAACCGTCTTCCAATAAACTTGAACAAAGGCTTAAATTTCATCTTGTCTATCACTCCTCGGTTTTTATTTTACTAATGGTTTCAGAAACTTGTAGCTTAATAAACCGGTCCCCTGAGAGGGACCGGGATAGTTTGTAAATTTTGTAAATTATTTCTTTGCCAACTGTAAGTCTTTGAAGATTTTTGATGTTGGTATACCAAGTCCACCTTTATCTGTTGTTTCAAGCCATTTTGGAATTGGTTGAGGGTTCTTTGCAGAGGAAATTCCAAACAGAACTGGCCATGTATCAGCGTGCCATGGGGCTGGTCTGAACCAGTAGGGGGTGTCTTGGTTCGGCCAGTTGACCCAGTATTTTGTTGAGTATTCATACCAGTGGGCTGTGTAGAATGCGGGTATTGACGGCATATCTTTTGCTATTATCTCCTGAATTCTAAAGTATGCGTTCTTTCTCACTGTTGGATCAAGTGTGGATACTGCTGTGTCAAGAAGTTTCACTATTTCGTCGTTATCGTAACGTTGCCAGTCTCCTGCCCAGGTGACTTCTCCTACAGGAGCAGAGAGTCTTTTATCGAGAACGAATCTGTAAATGTTGAATGGATGATCAAAGCTTGGTCCAACGCTCCAAGAGATAATCATGTCGAATGTTCCTTTTGTCATCCTGTCAGCCCAAACGGTGAAGTCTGGGAATTCAGTTATTACCTCGATGCCTATTTGCTTCAAACTTTTTGCTATCAATTCGCACATCATCATCCAATCTGTCCAACCGTATGGAACAGAAATTGTGTAAGAAAGCTTCTTCCCATCAGGTCCGACCCTTATACCATCTTTACCAACTTTGTATCCTGCGTCGTCAAGAATCTTCTTTGCTTTGTCAAGGTTATAATCTGGCCTTCCATCAGCTGTTCCGAAGGTTTTCTTCCATAGCTCGTAGTTGATATACTGTTTGTTTGGCTCGAAAAGGTCGATGACAAATGACGGATGAGCTTGACTTCCATATCCGAAGTATGCTTTTTCTAACATATCATCGTACGGGATAGCATGTGCAATAGCTTTCCTTACTCGCGGATCAGAGAGTCCTGGTTTTGTGTTGTTTAGGTATACAAATCCAACACCATCAGGTAAGAAGTATGGTTTGGATTTGTACCATGTTCCAACTGGTAAATTCTTCTTTTGCCACATTTCCCAAACACTGGGGATGAACAATCCTGCCCAGTCTACGTCGCCTTTCTCAATAGCCAGTGTCGCTGTTGGGTTGTCCTTGTAAATGACATGTGCAATGTACCTTGGTCTTGGTAATCCAAAAATGGACTTGCCCCACCAGTTATCAATTCTTTGATAGACAACAATGTCTGGGGTGTAGAAGTAGAGTTTGTAAGGTCCAGAAACAACTTGTTCTGATGGTTTGTCGTTAATCCAATCGCCTATGTTAATTTTCTTTGCTTTTAAACCTTCGTAGACATGTTTTGGCATTGGTTGTGCACCGAGAGCATATGAAAGGAATTGGAAATAGTTAAGAGGTTTAGTCTTTGCTTTGAATTCAACTACTTTGGCTCCAATGCGGTTTATAGATTCAATGTAGTTGTCCCAACCCGCTCCAGGACCTATACCGAGTTCTTTCGTAAGTTGGAATGTGTACATGAAATTTCTGAGGTTATCTCTCTTCCGTCGCTCCACTTTGCTTCTTTACGGATGTAAATTCTTACAGTAGTACTGTTTACAAACTCGTACTTTTCAGCAATAACTGGAATCCAAGCGTCTCTTCCAAGGTCATACTGGAATGCTGGTAGATACAAAAACTGATCAGTTCCCCATGTTGACTGTGCTGCATAAAGATTCCAGGTAGTTGCTGGTCCCCAAAGTGCTCCTGCGATATAAACCGTCTCTTCTCCTGGCAATGTTACCGCCGCCAAGGTTAACGAGAGAACCAAAAGCAAGAGTAAAAACGTGCCAAATCGCCTCATACAAACACCTCCTTAAAAGTGTGATGGAAAAAAACTTTATAAAATCCGCAAAAAATGTTCAAGAACAAGCACGTTGGCACCAACTAAAGATGGTGGAACATCTTCAAAAATTGTGTCTCTAATAACGGTGTTAAACAAAGTCTTGTCCAGAACTCTGTATAGTTCTTCTTCGATAAGATTGCCAAATGTCTCATGCATATCGTTAATCAAACCCCCGAGAATAATAACATCGGGGTTGATAAAATAGATAATGTTTTTGAGAGTAATAGCCAAATGTTTGATATAGCTTTGTAAAGCTTTTTTTGTTTCTTCATTACCTTCACCCCAGAGTGATTTCAGGTAATTAAACTTTTGCTGAAGAGTGCTGTTTTTCGCATAACTGTTGTCTATTGCGTATTCGAAAGTCCCTAACAACCTCATAGGCGAAAGATATCTTTCAAGTTCTTCTTGACAGAATGAGACATGTCCAATCTCACCTGCGGCGGAATTTCGACCACGAACGATGTTACCATTTACTAAAATTGCTCCACCAATTCCTTCACCAAAGTAAAGGAAAAACGCTACTTTTGAATTTTTCACATCCGGTGAAAAGAAGCGTTCAGCGAGCATTGAGAGATTTGCATCGTTTTCGATGAATATTTCCATTCCAAGCTCCTCAAACTCTTTTCCAAAGTCTATATCTCTCCAGTTTAGATTAGGTGCACACATAAGTGTTTTCTTCTCATAGTTCACAATTCCAGGAAGTGAAAATACAACCTTTGATATGTGATTTCGTGTTGGATATTCTTTCGTGATTTTTTCAAAAGAGTTGATTACTGTATTTTTAAATTTTTCGAAATCTCTTTGAGTATCAAAACTGTCTACGACTTCCCATGAACCATCGAGATATCCAACAGCAACAAGTGTTTCGGCAATTTCCACGTTGTATATAATAGACGTTACAAAGGACTTGGTTGGACCGTATATAACTGAACTCCTTCCAATGTTCGCAGATATACCCACAACTTCTAGTAATCCATTATCTTCTAATTCGCCTATCAATCTCCAAACAGCACTTTGTGCAAGCCCTGTTTCTTTAGAAAGCTCTGCACGACTCGCTTTTCCCTTTTCCATGAGGTATCGGAGTATGATTCTTTTATTCTCTTTCTTCATAGAAACTGGATTAAGTTTTTTCGTCATATCTTTTCCCCCAAAATTGTATGCTTATGTGAAGGTTTCATACCCCTGAGTTTATTGGAATCGTTATTTTTTCTTTCTCAGAAATAATCATTGTAGATTATACATGGAATACACAAAAATCCAAAGAGAAGCAAAGTAGAGAAAAGGTGGGTTAAGTCTTTACCACAAACATTTATGCAAACAATATACAACGTGTCAAAGATATTTGGTGGATTTACATCATTTCCAAGGAGGGAATTGAAATAATTTACACAGCATCTTTGGATAAATTTGCTATTTGACTCATGAGGTGAGAAAACTTGGGAGTTGGCTCTGAAATTAAGACAAGCTTACTACAAGTTATATTTTCCCCAACTTCATACTGAAAACACCTGTTGCGAGTATTATAGCGGTTTCAAATCTCAAAATCTTTTTTCCAAGGCAGATGCTTCTGAATCGTTTCTTCAGCAATAAAAGCTCTTTTTGGCTGAATCCACCTTCAGGGCCTGCTATTATACCAACGTTTTTTGATATCCTTTTTGGTATTTTTCTTCCTTTAAAATCAAGTATGTATGTGCTTTCCGGTGCCAAAGAGAAAATGTCTAAAAATTCTATAGGTTTTATTACAGGAAAGTTGTATCTAACACATTGCTTAGCAGCTTCTCTAACAACAAGTTCAAGCTTCTCTTGTTTGTCTTCGTAGTGTCTTGAAGCACGCTCGTTATTGAAAACATAAATTTCATCAACGCCTAATTCGACTGCTTTTTCAATTGTCCACCTTAGTCGTTCCCAGCGACCAGACGGTGCGAAAAGCACAAGCCTTCCTTCAGGACTTTCAACGAACTCGTAGCTTATCACACTACCAACTGCTGAATATTTATCTATTTTTTTAACCACAACTTTGTATTTCCCACCATTTCCGTCGGTGGCTTCTATGATTTCTCCTTCTTTCAGTCTCATCACTTTCATGTGAGTTACCTCATGCTCATCGAAATAAACAGCATCATCTTTTGGAATGCAAAAATACAAATTCGGCAAAGTAACTCCCCCCATTTAGAATATTTTAGAATATGCCGCCCGAAAAACGGGCGGCTATTACAATTTAATATGTTTCAAACGGGACTCATCCGAGGGTTTACGTTTTTACCAGTGCAATATTTCTTTTTCGGTTTCTTTGTCAAACACATGCATAGTGCTCATGTCGAAAACTAAGTCTATTTTCTGTCCTTCCTTTGCCTGCGTTTTGGCATTAACTCTTGCAACAAGTCTGTCTTCGCCAGCGATCACGTGCAAGAGTGTTTCACTTCCAAGTGGTTCGACAACATCTACCGTAACTTCGGCGGTGTTTTCCGGTTTTGGAGCGATTGCGAACATTTTATCGTAAATGTTCTCTGGTCTGATACCGAAAATGATATCTTTGTCGATGTATTTTGAAAGCTTGTCTTCGTATTCCGTTGGAACTTTAAGTTTCAGTCCGCTTGTCTTGACCCAAAGACCACCTTCACCGCGGATGATTTTTCCAGGTATAAAGTTCATCGATGGGCTGCCGATGAAACCAGCAACAAATATGTTTGCAGGTCTGTTGTAAACTTCGTATGGTGAACCTATTTGTTGAATTACTCCATCTTTCATTATGACGATTTTATCCGCCATCGTCATAGCTTCAACTTGGTCGTGTGTAACGTAAACTATAGTGGCTTCAAGTCGCATGTGGAGTTTTTTCAATTCTGACCTCATTTGAACACGCAGCTTTGCGTCGAGGTTTGATAGAGGTTCGTCAAACAAGAAAACCTTAGGATTCCTAACTATTGCCCTACCAACAGCAACCCTCTGCCTCTGACCACCGGAAAGCTGTCTTGGTTTCCTATCGAGCAGATGTTCAATTTCAAGAATCCTTGCTGCCTCTCTAACACGTCTTTCAATCTCATCTTTTGGCACTTTTCTAAGTTTCAGACCGAATGCCATGTTTTCGTAGACCGTCATATGGGGATAGAGTGCGTAGTTTTGGAACACAAAAGCGATGTCTCTGTCTTTTGGTTCAACGTCGTTAACAACTCTTCCATCGATTTTGATAATACCTTTTGTAATTTCCTCAAGACCGGCTATCATTCTTAGAGTTGTTGTCTTTCCACAACCCGATGGTCCAAGAAGTACAACGAATTCTTTGTCCTCTACGGTGAATGTTGCGTCTTTAACTGCCTCCACTTTTCCTTCGTAAATCTTCCACACGTGTTCAAGGTCAACCTGTGCCATACGTTTTATACCTCCTCTTCTTTTTGATGTCTTTCGGTATCTTCTATTTCTTCAATTTCGAAGATTTCTTCCAATTTCAGTTCTTTAAACACTGAAAGGTCACCGAGGTCAAGTAGGTATAGCTCCCAGACTTTGTCAACAAAGTCCATTATCTTTGTGTACTTATCGTAAGATACAACTACAACCGCCGGTTTCCCATTCCTGGTGATTATTATATCCTTTGAAAGAGCATCATCAACCACTTTTGAAAACTTCGCTTTTGCCTCTGCTAGTGAGTAAAAATCCTGTTTCACTCTCATATATTGACCTCCTTGACTATAATTATAGTCAATTTTTTTCAAAACATGTTACGGGTTGCAAAGCGTTACTAAATTGAAACAAAAAAGAAATATTAATTCTGAGGGATAGGGTGTAAAATTTGACTGACCGGTCAATAAAATATCGCTGTATATATTAAGAAGGAGGGGTAAGTTTATGCCAGTTGGTGGTTTGAAAGGTATGGTTTATCATCAAGCCGGTAAGTTAGTAGCCAGTGTTGTAAGAAAAGCGGATACTCAAACGTTTGCCAAGCTTTTGTTCACGGTGTCGGCATTTAGTAAAGAGCCAGCAAAGAGTGGTTTGAAGAAACTTGGATTGATGGCTCAAGAGGAACACCCAATGATTAAAAAGTGGATTGAGATTTTCCAGAAATCTTCTCCTAAGGCTGTTGAAAAAATTATAAATAACCTTATCATCAATGAATTTGCTATTGGTGAACCTCTCAGGCAAAAACTCATGCACGAACACAAAGTCGTTCTTCCAAAACTCGGAGTTATAAGTCCAACCTATGCATGTAACCTGAATTGTGTAGGGTGTTACGCTGGATTGTACGGAAGAAAGTATGAGCTTACAAAAGATGAAGTTCGAAGTGTTTTAAAACAAGGAGAAGAACTCGGAATTTACTTCTGGGTTATTACCGGTGGAGAACCTTTCTACTGGCCACATCTCATGGAGATATTGGAAGAATTTAGCGAGCACTACTTCATGATTTATTCCAATGGTATTTTGATAACAGAAGAGAAAGCTAAAAAACTCGCAGAACTTGGAAACGCGACAATATCTATATCAGTGGAAGGGTTTGAAAATGAAACGGATTGGAGAAGAGGTCATGGAGTCTTCAGAGCAGTTCTTAATACATGGGATAGATTGAGAAGATACGGAGTTCCATTTGGAGCAAGTGTTACAGCCACCAGAATGAACCACGATATCATTATGAAAGATGAATTCTGGAACTTCCTTGAAGAAAACGGCGTAGAATATGTGTGGATTTATCAATTCATGCCTGTTGGTCAAGACCCTGTTATGGACCTTGTTCCAACACCACAGCAAAGGTATGAAAGGTTCTTCAAAACAGAACAGATGAGGTTGAGCGGAAGGTTTGCATTTGTTGCGGACTTCTGGAACCACGGATTCTTAACGCACGGTTGTCTCTCAGCAGGTGCAAAGTATTTCCACGTGAACGCAAAAGGATATGTTGAACCATGTGTATTCCAACAGTTTGCAGTGGACAGCATTAGGGAAAAGACTTTGCTTGAGATATTTAAGTCGCCGTTCTTTGAAGCTTATAAGAGGGCAATTCCATTCTCCAACAATCTTTTCAGACCATGTCCAATCATCGATAATCCAAAGGTGTTCAGAGCAATGGTTAAGAACTTCAACGCAATTCCACAGCACGAAGGTTCTGAAAAGACAATTACAGAGCTTGCTCCGGAGCTTGATAAACTCGCAGAAGAATGGAAAAAGTATGCTGATAAGCTCTGGTACGAATACGGATACGTGGAAAGATACCCAGTTAACAGGGGTATTTACAACTACGAAACGAGGATGAAGAGATACGCCAACAAAGAAGAAGCGCTGAAAGTTGATAAGAAGATGGCTTTATAAAGTCTGTGAAATTTAAAACTTATATCACTTTAATATGACCAACTCGGGGGCGCTTAAATTGAGTAGTCGTTCGCAGGAAACTAGAAAGAAAATCTTAGAAGCTGCAAGGAAATTGTTTGCTGAAAAAGGATACGATGGTGTTAGTATGGAGGACATTGCGCAGGCCTCTGGCGTGCGCAAGTCCCTTATTTATTATTACTTTGAGAGCAAGGAAGTTTTGTTCGAAGAAGTTTGGATAGGAGTTATCGAGGAACTTGAGAAAGAACTGTTCCCAGAAGTTGAAAATGAAAAGAGTATAGCCGGAGCAATAAAGAAACTAATCAAGAAATACGTTGAGTTTACGCTAAATAAATCGGAGCTGAGTAAGTTAATTGCACGCGAACGAATGAATATTCTGGAAAACGGGGAAAGTTTATCAAGAGCAAAGGGTAAATATGTCAGTTTACTTAATAAATTAGAGAAGATTTTTGAAAAAGGTAAGCAAGAGGATGTCTTGAACGATATTGAACCTTCCACAGCAACTGAGATTATCTCAACGGTTGATTCTATCCCTCGTAAAAGCCTTATCAAAAGTGTTGAAGAATTCCTGATAAAAGTAATACTCAAAGAAAAAGTAGAGCACTAAATCTCAATTATTATTGAGGTGAGATCAAGCATGGGAAAGGAAGTATCACAAAAAAGGAAAGCCCTTTACTTTGTAATTTTGATGGGATTGGTAAGTTTATTTAGCGATATTACTTACGAAGGCGCAAGGAGTTTGGTAGGTCCTTATCTTGGTTTGCTCGGAGCAACTGCCGTTGTTGTGAGCAGTATTGCAGGATTTGGCGAACTCTTAGGGTATACTCTAAGGTTTTTAACTGGAAGACTGGTCGATAAGACACGTAAGTACTGGTTTTTTGCAATACTAGGTTATTCAATGAACCTGTTTGTAATTCCAACATTGGCTTTGACAAAGCATTGGTATACAGCTGCCATTTTAATTATTTTAGAGCGAGTAGGAAAGGCTTTGAGAAAGCCTGCAAAAGATACGATTACATCTTTTGCAGGAAGCCAACTTGGTTATGGAACAACCTTCGCTATAGAAGAATTCCTGGACCAAATCGGTGCGACCATTGGTCCTTTCGTTATGAGTGTAACAATAGCACAAAACATAAAACTTGAAACTGTAGATGCTTATCGTAAAGCCTTTGGTTTTCTGTTATTTCCAGCTTTGATAACTATAGGAATTATTACGGTGGCAAGGATTCTGGTACCTGAACCGGATAAAATGGAAAAAAACCAGTCCAAGGCAAGGAATGTCAAGTTTGACAAAGCTTTTTATTTATACCTTATCTCAATTTCTCTCATCGCTTTTGGTTTCGCCGATTTTGCGCTAATTGGCTACCATGTTCAGAGCAACAAAATATTATCTCCCGTGCTAATTCCTGTAGCGTACATGATTGCCATGATTGTAGATGCTTTCGCAAGTTTAATATTTGGTAGACTTTTTGATAAATTTGGAATAGTAATCATGGCTTTTGCATCGTTTATTACCTCATTTTACGCGTTTTTCTCGTTTGGAATGTCAAAAGAAGCGGTATTTTTAGGTTCCGTGCTTTGGGGTATTGGCATGGGAGCAAATGAATCAATAATGAAAGCTACAGTAGCTAAGCTTGTGAGTTCGGAAATTAGAGGAACGGCATACGGGTTCTTCAACGCTATTTTTGGCGTAGCCTGGTTTATAGGAAGTGCTGTGCTTGGGATTTTATACGCCATCAACAGGTTTTATCTTATATATCTTGCCCTCTTTACACAGTTGCTCGCAGCTGTTTTGCTATTATATTTGTCGATTATGATTAAAAAACAGACCACAGTATAGAACCTTCAGATTTTAGACATACGAACGCAAAAGTTAGTCATAAACAAAGGGGTGCACATTGCACCCCTTTTATTAGTTGTTATCTATGAACCTTCTTGCTTTATCTTCTCTTCGTTACGCCCTGTTTTTTGTCAAGTCTCTTTTTGTATTCCGAGTAAGTCTTTTGGCTGTCTTTTAAGAACTTTTGGAGTTTCTTTTCAAACTCTTCTTTCTTCAGTTCAGCGTCACTCATCTTTGTTGTTTCTTCTTTGAGTGATAGTTCCCACTTGCCGTCCTTACCCTTTCCTATTATCTTTGCTTCAATCTCCTGACCAACTTTGAGAAAATCTTCGACTTTCTGTACATACTGGTTAGAAATCTTTGAAATATGGATGAACCCCTTTTCTCCGTTTTCTAGTTCAACGTTTGCTCCGAATTTGAGTACCTCTGTTACTTTGCCTTTTACAACTTGGCCAACTTCCATAAAATGTAACCCTCCTGAAAGATTAGATTGGAGAAAAATATCAAACTATCAATACTTGCCTTCGTACTTTTTCTTGAATTTCTGAACACGACCTTCAGTGTCGACTATTAATCCAACACCTCCACTTCCTTTGTATAGTGGATGGCAATTTGAACATACGTCAACTTTGAGTTGTTCTTTTGTTGTCCAAATCTTGTGCTCCGCACCACATGCACACTTAACTGTTAATAGCCTCATCTCTGGGTGGATACCCTTTCTCAACTCACTCACCTCTCCCAAGTGATTTTTGACTGTATAAATTCACGTTATATATTACCACTTTCTTTTAAATTTTGCAAGTCTTATATTTTTATGTCTTTGAAATTATCTTGTATCATGTTTAAAAGATTGATGGTCTGTTTCACATTTGCAAAGACATTGTTTATTTCATCTAGGAACCGCTGAATCGATGCACTGATTTCTTCGGCAGTAGCTGAACTTTCTTCCGAAATAGCAAGTAGATTTTGGATACTTGTTGTTATGCTTTCGAGTTTCTCAGTTTCTGAGTTTAGAGTTGATACCAAAGAATTGAGTTGTTGCGTAATTTGTGAGATGATGTTACTGGACTCCTTGCTTTCAGTAGCACTTTGGGCAAGTATTTGCGATTGTGCTTTCAATTCTTCGTATCCTTTGATTATACTCTGACTGAGTCTATCAATTCCATTGGAAACCGAGGACAAAAATTGAGAGATTTTCACAGCGGAAGCTTTACTTTCCTCAGCAAGTTTCCTTATTTCGTCTGCGACTACAGCAAAGCCTCTTCCTGCTTCTCCACTTCTTGCTGCTTCTATCGCGGCGTTCAGAGCTAGTAAGTTTGTCTGTTCGGCGATACTCATAACAGTGCTTGCGATTTCCATAATTGCGCTTGCTTGATTTCTTAGTTGCTCGCTTTCACTTGCTATAGTTTCAAAATCACTGCTCATAGTCTTCATACCATTTGCTGAGTGTTCTACACTCTTTGCAGCGTTAATTATTTTCTCAACAGCTAAGTTTAAATCGTGAATAATTTGATTTTGCTCGTTTATCGTTCGTGTAATTGTATCAACGTTTGACGCCACGGTTTCCGAAATTCTTTCAGCATCGTTACTAATTTGAACGGCAGTATCAGCAACTTGTTTTGATAGTTCCTTCATGGTATCGATTTGTTCAAGTACCGTTTCCGAAGATTCTAAGGTTTTCTTGGAGAAGTTCATAAGTTCTTCTGTGTCTCCCTGGATGCCTACTAAGAATTCTCTAAGCTCATTGATGGCCTCTGAATTAATTTTAGAGACTTCTTCGAAGTTTCTTTCACCTTTTATTTGTACCAGAGTATTAAAATCTTTTTGTTTGTAAACTTTGCTAATCTCTTTTAGTCCATCAAGACCTTTTCTGAAATCTTTCAATCCAAACATAACGCCAATGAGTGCAAGTATCGAAGTTAAAGTTGCTCCAATAAGTGGTCCGAAGAATTTGGTCAAAAGGAAAGTGGCGACGAATGTAAATACAGGGAATATTATTGTATAGGTTGTAATGAAGTCTTTTAAAGTCCACAAACTCAAAGCTCGGTAGCTTTTCAAGCTTATAGTCTTACCGTACGGTTTCGTTGAGCGGACCTTTACTTCGACGAAGCTTCCCGAAGATGAAGAACCCTGGTCAAGTATTTCTATTTCAATCGGGTCATTGAAAAACTCAGATGCACCTTTGAGCAGTCCCAAAAAGTAATATCTGAAATCTCTGTGGGATTGATATCTAATAATTGCCGTATATGGGTCTATATAATTGAAAATTATCCTTGGTGGTTTTGCACCGGAAATCCTTCTTGTAAGAACCCTATGAACCCCATCCATTGCACTTAGAAACGACATGCAGTTGTCCTTTTTGAAGTATCCTGGGTAAAATTGCGAAAATGACCTGACATTGTTTTTTCCGGTCTCTTCCCAAAGTTCTTCGTATGTTTTTCCAACTCTTTGCGCTAATTTCTTAGAGAACTGAAAGACCAAATCATCAGGAACGTCCAGTGTTGGGATGATGAGTTTCGAAGTGTCAACTTTGAACTCTTCGATTAGCGAATTGACAACACTCTCACCGTACAATTTTTTCCAAGTGTTTATCCAAATATTCATCACGAAGCTTTTCATATCCCTTTCCTCCTTTCCCTTTTGGATAATGTTAACTAAAAGTATTGAAACTTTCCAAAAACCGCATTATCCTTTAAATAGGGAACACCCCCCAACCAACTCTCGACAAAGGAGGTATCCCGATATGAACAACTCAACACTCTCTTGTCCCAAATGCGGTTCTACCAGCTTGTACAAAAATGGTCATGACAAATACGGTAACCAACAATTCCTTTGCAAACTCTGCCATCATTCCTTCAAACTTTCCCATTCTCACAAACGCAAAAACTTCTCTTTCCATTATCCCAAATGCACTTCTTGTGGTAGGTCTAAGGCTTTTGTGTAGTGCAGAATCTTTGGAAAACGCACAATGGTAATATCAATCTCATTCTTTCACACTTACACTCTTTCATCACTACAATTTAACACTATCCCCTTTTGTGATTTTATTTTCTTTTTTATACCACGTTCATTATTATACCACGGATAGTTATATATTATTATATTTTGTGACCAGATTTTTGAGCCTTCATTTCATACATGAGTTTGTCCACAGCTCTAATTGTGTCACTTAAACTACCATTATATTGTGAAGCACCGAAAGAAAAAACAGGTCTAAGTTCATGAGAGTTGGTGAATTCGTTTTGTACTTTGGAAAATATTTGCTTCGCCTTGCTTACTGGACAATCTTTTAACACAACTAAGAATTCATCTCCTCCCATTCTTACAATACAGTCACTGGTCCTAACGTTGTTCTTGATAGTTCTTACTAGCAGTTTCAAAATTTCATCTCCAATTTCATGTCCGTAGTTGTCGTTAATCATTTTGAATTTGTCCATGTCTACATAAACAATGGTATCTTTAGGTGAGAGTCTTAGTTCGCTCAAAATACCCCTGTTGTATGCACCAGTAAGAGGGTCCATGATGCTTTTCAAATATGTTGTAGTAATCCTTACAGTCATATCCCTATATTCAGTGACAATTATGTAAGAAAAGCCGAAGAAGAGTGCTATTATACCAAAATGGGAAAGCAATTTCATGTTCGTTGAAAAGAAAAGCACTGCACCATCGTGAATTATTGTGAGTACGAAGAAGAGCACAAACCCAAAGATTGTAGGAGAATAGGTCTTTACTGCAACGGATATAAGATAAAATGCGTTTACAAAAAGAAGGAATGCGATATTGTTTGTAAGTATCTTCAAATGGTAATTTGAAGGTGCTAACGAAATAGAAAGAGCAGCCAAGAGATTGAGAATCATCATTAATTTATCGGCAAATCTAACCTTATCGAAATATTGGTTAACTATCCCCTTTATCAGGAAAGCAAAACCTAAATAGGCACTTGCAGTAAATATCTTCCTTAGTATTAGAAACGAGTGTAAGGTTCCAAGTGTTGGAAATGGCAATAAATCGAACATCCACAAGTGTCCAAGGAAGCTTGCTATTGATAGTGACAAGTAAATTTTCCGTTTGATATCGCTCGTTGTCTTAGAAAGAAGGTACAGTATTATAGATAGCGTAAGAATCAATCCCGCTGAAAGTGGAACGATAATGACTGTCAAAAAATGGAGTATAGCATATTTGGTGCGTTGAGAACCGTTTACGATTTTGACTGGAAAGTCGATTCCTATTTCATAGACTCCTGATATCTCAAATTCGATGGTTTTGAAATCTTCTGGAATCTGGAATAAAAAAGGCTGATACCACACATGTCCGGTTCTATCTTCCGAGAATCCAAAACTACCTATTACTTTGCCATCTACTTTTACAACAAAATATGACGTATCTATCTGTGGTATATATAAATATCTTGTTGTCCTCTCTTCTTGTGCTTTATGATTTACCAAAGCTCTTACAACCACTGTGGAAGGCTTCCTTAAAGTCTTGTAGAACCTTTTTGGCAGTGTGCTCTCTGTGAAGATATTATTTTCATCCTTGAGCACTTTCCATCCATATATCTCTGTACCATCGACAATTAATGAATATTGAAAGCTTAAAAGTAATAAGAAAAACAACGATGTTGCAAGAAAGAATGGTTTAAAGTAATAACTGATGTATTCCTTCAATCTTACCACATCCCCTTACATGTACAATGTTCATGACGTTATTATTTTATCACACAGACCTATATTCTCAAAACAAAAAGCAATAGCTTCGCTATCGCTTAGATGTATTAGACTAGAAGGGACGCGATTTAGTTCGAAATGATTTTTAATGGTATAATATCTTAAACAAAAGACCATTCTCCGTGGGAGGGTTTACGATGTGTAGAATGGCTGCGTTTTCATCGTCGAATGATATTTGCATTGTTGAAGTATTTGATAAAGTATCTGTAATGGCGGAGCGTGGCAGGGGAGCCCCGCATGATGATGGGTATGGTCTAATAATTCAAAGTCAATTTGAAAAATTTGAGCACAAATCAACTAAGGCGATATATGAGGACGCTGATTTTAGAAAGCTTTGCGAAAAACTCCGGGGAGAGGTTGGGATAATTCATGCACGTAAGGCTTCACCAGGTATTCCCGTTGGCTTGCAACAGCTCCATCCGTTCTATATAGAAGGTAGATACCTTGCACATAATGGTACAATAAAGGATGCGAACAAAGCTAATCTTTTTCAGAGCGATACATATCACTTTTTCCTTAGTATTCATAATTTCAAAGACTTTGAAGGTCTACTTAATAATGTGAAAAAGTATGTCGAAGTTCATGATTTCACTGGAATTAACTTCTTGTTATTAGACGAGTTAGACAATTCGTTATACGTTGGTTGCATATATAACGGAGACAGTAAATATTTTACATTGTATTACAAAGTTGACAAAACGGGATTTTTTGTATATTCACAAGAAGATGTCGATGACTCACTTGTCCCTATGAAAAACGGACAAATCTTTAAGGTACGAAGCGGAGAAATAATTGAAGAAGGGAGGGTGTTTTAAACGTGTCTAATTGTACCATGGGTAATGATTTACTATTGGAAGAATTAGTGCAAAAATTATCAATCTCGTATGGTACACCGCTCTACGTTTATTTCGAGAGAATAGTAAGAGAACGTGCAAGAGTTGTAATGGGGATTTTTAATGGTATCAATATCTTTCCAACCTTTGCATGCAAAGCAAACAACAACCCAAACTTGCTTCGTATTCTAAAGGAAGAAGGCTTTGGAACTGATATTGTTACATTGGGAGAATACTACGCTTCAAAGTTGGCTGACATCCCTGACGAGAAAATTGTTTGGAATGGTAATGGAAAATCTTTAAAAGAAATGGCGCTGTTATCGAAGGTTAGATATGTCAATGTAGATTCAGTAGAAGAATTGGAAAGATGGAAAAATGTGGCTTCTAAAGTTGGATATATTCCTGAATTATTCTTAAGGATAAATCCTAACGTTAATCCGAACACACATCCGTACATCTCCACAGGCTTGAAGAAGAACAAATTCGGGATTCCAATAGAGATGATAGAAAGAGCTTTGAAAATAGTAAAGACAAGCAACCTTGAGTTGGTGGGGTTTCACATTCACATCGGTTCACAAATAACAGATGTTGCACCGTTTTACGAAGCGTTGAGCCAGGCCGTTGAACTTAGTAAAAAGTATGGTTTCAGAAAGATTAATATAGGTGGTGGATGGGGAATCAACTATAAAGATAAAGAGCTAGATTTATCAGATTACAGTAAGACAATTGTACCTCTGCTTGAAGGTTTTGAAGAAGTCGTTTTAGAAATTGGGAGATACATAATTGGACCCGCTGGGGTGCTAATTTTGAAGGTTGAGTACGTAAAAAAAACAGATGCAAAGACTTTTGTAGTTGTAGATGGCGGAATGAACGTTCTCATTCGACCAGCAATGTATGGAGCATTTCATGGTGTTAGAGTCTTCAGCTCTGAGTGCGATGAGAAAGTGGAAGTAGATGTTGTGGGACCGCTTTGTGAGTCTGGGGATGTTTTGGCAACACAACGCATGTTGGAAATTCCGAAAGAAGGTAGTTATATTTTAATCGAAAACGCAGGAGCTTACGGATACGCAATGGCAAGTAATTACAACTCTACATTAAAACCCGCAGAAGTTTTAATGACCGAAAATAATGAACCAAAGTTAATCAGAAGACGTGAAACATACGATGACCTTTTTAGGACTATAATTTAAATTATTTTGGGTAAAAAATTTAAAAATCTGTGGTATAATAATCAGCTCACGTGAAATACATCCTGCAAAACACAGAGGGGGCAGTCTATTATGAAAGGATTGAACATGAAGATAGGTATTAAGCTATCTATCACCATAGTGTTGTTATTGTTGACAACCGTTTTTGCACTACCAAACTTTGACTACCAAATCTATTACGGAAATTTGCATTCTCACACTTCCTACTCTGATGGAAGAGGAACTCCCGAACAAGCTTATGCGCATGCTTCAAAATATGCTGACGTGCTGGCGGTTACCGACCATTGCTACTTTCTAAAAATACCTGTCAACGGGCAATCGAAAACTTATCTAACTCAGCAAGCAGCGCGCAGTGCAACGATTCCAGGTAAATTCGTAGGATTACAGGGATTTGAATGGACAGCAGGTTCTGGGCATATAAACGTTTACGAGACACTTGAGTTTATAAGCCGAGATGAAAAAGGTGACTTGAAAGATTTCTACGAATGGATTACAAAGGTAAAAAAACTTGCACAGTTTAACCATCCTGGAGTTACGTTTGGCAATTTCCAAGATTTCTGGTTTTGGCCTGAAGCTGACAAATATGTGAATCTCATAGAAGTCGGAAATGGTAACTGGAGCAGTGCGGACGTTATTTCCGAAGAGATGTTCAACAATTTCATACTTGCTTTGAATAGAGGTTGGCATCTTTCACCAACAGCTAATCAGGACAACCACAAAGAGAATTGGGCAAGTGCAAACGATGCACGCACTGGTATTCTTGCAAAATCGCTGACTTACGAAGATATTATGGAGGCTCTATGGAACAGAAGAACATTTGCCTCAGAAGACAAAACTGCAAAACTCTATTTTTATGCTGACAATAACATCATGGGGAGCATTTTGCCTTACCGTGAGAAAGCAAATCTTTACATCTACTATTCAGACAAAGGGGACCCGGTCAGCAAAGTGTACATCGTTTCGCAAAGCCGGTCCTACGAACTCTCCGAACTATCAGGAAAAAGTGAGTTCGAATACAGCGGAACGTTTGACGTAGTCGATGGTTATGAATGGTTCTTTGTTTACATTATCCAGAGAGATGGAAACGAAATAGTTTCAGCACCTGTTTGGTTCGAAACCGATAGTCCTTTCAGGGTCAATTACATTCGCGTCGGTCCTGAAAAACCAAGCGTGAATCAAAATGTTCAGATTACCTTTGACATTTACAATGTTTCTGAAAATCCACAACAAGGAACATTGACAGTTCTTCTCAACGGTAAGTCGGTGTATAGTGAGAGGCTTTCTTTAAAACCCTATGGTATCGAGTACGACAAAAACATCCAGCTTGGGAAACTCGAAGCAGGAAATGTTCGTATAGACTTTTTGGTTGATGGCAAAAATGTCCAGTCAGTTGCCTTCGAAGTTTCTGAAAAAGTAGGATTAACAATTCTTATAGACAAACTCCATGAGAACGATATTAGTGACGAATTATTGTCACTATTGAGAAAATTTGAAGAACAGGGTAATACAGCAATTTTTGCTGACACTGTTTTGAAAGACTACAACGATGTTGATATTGTCCTAATTCCAACGCCGAAACAAGGTGGATTGGATTTCTTCAAAGACCTTATGCCAGATGAAGTTGATTGGTTAAGAGAGTTTAAGGGTAAACTTATTTTGTTAAAAGGTAGCGATGAAGAGTATTTTGGAAAGTATTCAGAGTTGCTCCAGAACGCTAGCGTAGTTACCAGCGTAGAAGAACTTGCAAACATCCTTGGTGTATCTTTAACAAATTCTACAGAAACCAAACAACACAGAAAGGTTGTTTACATAGACCAAGGACATTCGAATGATTATTATAAAGATAAGCTCTCAAAGCTTGAATCTTTCCTTAAGACGAAAGGCTTCGAAGTAGCCTATATTGATAAAATTCAAGCCATCGACGGAATGTATTTAATCATTATGAACGGCAAAGGATACTCGGATGATGAAGTCAGGAATATTGTCAGCTTCGTTAAGAATGGTGGGATTTTGATTATTACATCAAAAAGTGACTATAACAATGGCGGGAATACGGAAGATTTAAACGCCATTCTTGATGCCCTAAACTCGCCTGTTAGATTCAACGATGACCAGGTGATTGATGAAATTAACAACTACGGAGCTAACTACAAAGTAATTGCAGGTAACGTAAGATTTTACTCACCTTGCTCATTGTTGGTATATGGTAACGCGCAAGTTTTGATTTCTTCAGATACAGCAAAATCTATAGACTCTGACGGCCAAAACGATGCCCAACCTGTTGATAAAATAGTACTAGCAGCAACATTCAAAAGTGGATTAGGGAATGTCTTTGTACTTGGAAAGGCTGTCTTCTCTGACTATGATTACGAACTCAATAAAGACTTCATTCAAAATGTGCTGTTCGATGTAAAATAATCCAAAGTTAAACTACGTTGAACATTGTAGTTCGTTAGATTTAGTCTAGAAAAACATTATTTACGAACTAAAACAGCGGGGGTGTTCCCCGCTTTATTTTTTTCTTTTTATGTGATATAATAGCTTTGGATATACGGAGGTGATTTACATGTTTGATAGGTTTTCTGAAAGGTCTGCGAAGGTTTTCGTTATGGCTCAAGAGGAAGCGAAAGACCTCGGTCACTCATACGTAGGAACCGAGCATTTGTTGCTTGCAATACTAAAGTTGAATGATAAACCTCTTGCAAATATCTTAGAGAGGTATGGCTTGACATACGCACGTGTCAAGAACGAGGTCATTTCGATAGTTGGTTTAGGTATGCGGGGATTCATTATGTCTCCGCAAATGACCCCACGAGCAAGGAAAGTTACTGAGATTGCTTTTGAAGAAGCCCGTATGATGGGTAGCGACAAGATAGACCCTGAACACTTGCTTTTGGGTATACTGCGTGAGGGTGAAGGTATTGCAATTCATATTTTGAAAAAGCTCAACGTGAATATTCAAGCATTGCGTAAGGAGATAACTGAAAATATCTCCGATGAGGATTTCTATGAAGAAAGCCAAGCGCTTCCACCGTCTTACGAAGAACCAACAACTTCTCCAGCTGTTCGTCAACTCGAGGGGTTTGGCGTTGATTTGACAGCGCAAGCGCAGCGTGGCGAACTTGACCCAGTGATTGGAAGGGAAAATGAAATCGAAAGGCTTATGCAAATTCTCGTTAGGAGAAAGAAGAACAATCCTGTGCTTATTGGGGAACCAGGTGTTGGTAAAAGTGCGATAGTCGAAGGACTGGCGCAAAGGATAGTGTCAGGTGAGGTGCCGGAGCCATTAAAGGGCAAGACTATCTTCTCACTTGATGTGGCTGCACTTGTTGCCGGCACAAAATATCGTGGTGAATTCGAAAAAAGGATGAAGAAGTTGCTTCAAATCGTTAAAGGAAACAAAGATATAATTCTTTTCATAGATGAGCTCCACATGATAGTAGGAGCAGGTTCTGCTGAGGGAGCCGTTGATGCGGCAAATATTCTTAAGCCTGCTTTGGCGCGTGGAGAACTTCACTGTATTGGCGCAACGACACCTGATGAATACAGAAAGTACATAGAAAAGGATGCAGCTCTTGAAAGAAGGTTCCAGAAAATATACGTCCAAGAACCAAGTCCTCAAATGGCGTTGGAGATTCTGAAAGGTTTGAAGTCGAAATACGAAAACCATCACAAGGTAAGGTATACGGACAAAGCACTCGAGGCAGCGGTATATTTGTCCCAAAGATATATCACAGACCACTTTTTGCCAGATAAAGCTATTGACGTTATCGATGAAGCAGGAGCCAGAAGTAGGCTGAAATTATTCGTTATGCCAAGCAATCTCCAACTTTTGAAATTACAGATAGAGGCTATCAAAAACGAGAAAGAAGAAGCGGTAGCTGCTCAGGATTACGAAAAGGCAGCAGAGTTGAAGGAGAAAGAACAGCAACTTAAGGAACAATTCAACGAAGCATACAGTAACTGGCGTAAAGAGGTTGAATCTACAATCGTTACGGTTGATGTTCCTGAGATAGAAGAAGTTGTGGCAGGTTGGACTGGTATTCCTCTCAAGAAGCTTGAAGAAACCGAGAGGGAGAAGCTTCTCAATCTTGAGAATGCATTGCATGAAAGGGTTGTTGGTCAGGAAGAGGCAATCAGTGCAATTGCACGTGCTATCCGGAGGGCAAGAAGCGGTTTGAAAGACCCAAGAAGACCCGTTGGCGTCTTTTTGTTCCTTGGACCAACCGGTGTAGGTAAGACAGAGCTTGCCAAAGCACTTGCTGAATATCTATTCGGCGATGAAAAGGCTTTGGTAAGGTTTGATATGAGTGAGTATATGGAAAAATTCTCGGTCTCCAGGCTGATTGGAGCACCTCCAGGGTATGTAGGCTATGAAGAAGGTGGAACACTAACGGAAAAAGTAAGGAGAAGACCTTTCTCAGTAATACTCTTTGACGAGATAGAAAAGGCGCATCCTGACGTGTTCAATATATTGCTCCAGATAATGGATGATGGACGTTTGACAGATTCCCAGGGTCACGTTGTTGATTTCAGAAATACTATTATAATCATGACAAGTAATATCGGCGGAGCCGAAATAGTTACTTCTAAGAAGAACCTTGGATTCGTTGGTGAAGAGACTCATGAAAGAGATTTCAAAGAGATGAAGGATAAAGTACTCGAAGAAGTTAAAAAGGTCTTCAAACCTGAATTTATAAACAGGGTTGATGAGATTATCGTATTCCACAAACTTACAAAAGAACACATTGAACAGATTATCGAAATACTGCTCAAAGATATCAGAGCAAGGTTAAGCGAAAGACACATCACCCTGGTGCTTTCGCCAGAGGCAAAAGATTTCTTGGTTAGCGTTGGTTACGATGCGGTCTACGGTGCGAGACCATTGAAGAGAGCTATTCAAAAGTACATAGAGGATCCACTCTCTGAGGAGTTGCTTAGAGGTGAAGTTGAGGATAACGACGAGGTGTACGTCGTTCGTGATGGTGATAAACTCGCTTTCATAAAAAACAAGCAAAATCAAGTTGCAACAACTGTCAAGTCTGAATCGTAGAAGAGATAACTCTTTCTGGTTTTTTTGGTAATTTAAAACTTACATTAACACACTAAATAGTAGAAGGTGACTTGAAAAGATGCCAAAAACGAAAACTATTTACGTATGTGATAAATGTGGTTACGAGTCACCAAAATGGTTTGGAAGATGCCCAGTTTGTGGTGAGTGGAACAGCGCTAAGGAATTTCAACTAAAGGATGCTTCAACGGAAGCAAAAAATATAAGACCTCAAGATGCGGGGATGATAGAATCTCATCCTCGCTTTTTTGATTTACATACCGCCCTTGAAAAATCTGAAGAAGAGAGAGTCAAAACAAACATTCCGGCAGTTGACCAACTGTTGAACGGCGGATTAGTCAGAGGGCAGGTCATATTGCTTGGTGGGGAACCAGGCGTTGGTAAGAGCACTTTGGCACTTCAAATATGCGATGCTACGGCTAAAAGCAACGAAAGGGAAGACCATGTTGTTTATTACATATCGGGTGAAGAGAGTGTTCATCAGGTAGCAAACCGCGCCAAGAGATTAGGAATTAAAAATCCAAGAATTTTAATTTCTTCCGAAACACAAATAGAAGATATCCTCAGCAACATAGACCCACAAAAAGCAAGACTAATTGTTATTGACTCGATACAGACACTCAGCAGCGTTGATATAGATTCCCCTGTCGGTGGCGTTGTCCAGATAAAAGCTGTTGTCGAAAAAGTTAGAATTTTTTCAAAGAAGTACAACATTCCTTCCTTGCTTATTGCACATGTTACTAAAGAAGGAGTTATAGCAGGACCAAAGCTCGTTGAACACGTCGTTGATACTGTGATATATTTCGAAGGTGAAAGAACAACTGATTACAGGATCCTAAGAGTTCAAAAGAATAGATACGGTCCCAGTGGTGAAATCTCCGTCTTCCAAATGACTCAAGAAGGATTAAAAAGCTTATCTGAGGATATATTGTTGAACTATTCAAACACTCCAGGAAACGTTTTTACCAGTGTCTTTGAGGGAAGTAGACCTTTGAATGTTCAGATTCAGGCACTTGTGTCCAGAGTAAAGATGGCTTCCGGAAGGAGAATCTCGCATGGTATAGATGTCAGAAAGGTCATAATAATATCTGCTGTCTTAGCAAAGCACCTGAACTTGCCTCTGGATTTTCACGATATATATATAAATGTTTCTGGAGGATTGAATATAACTGACCCCGGTTGTGAATTAGCAATCGCAGGTGCGATATTGTCGTCTTTTCTCGACTCTTACATAGGAAACGCGCTCATGGTAGGAGAAGTGGGTTTAGACGGTAGCATTCGACCGACAGTGAATGTTACAAAGCGTATTGAAAACGCGAAAAAACTACAGATAGAAAGAATAATCGTCCCAGCTAATGTTGATTACAACTCCATAAATTCAAAGTCGGACTTGAAAGTAGAGCATGTGAAAGATGTAAGAGACCTTTTTGAGCTTGTGATGTCAGAAAAGACGGATAAAATTTGAAATACAAAATCATAAGAGGGAGTGAAGAAGATGTCTGAAAAGCTAAAAGTTAAGATACTGATTGACAGCACGTCTGACTTTCCAAAGGAACTCATTAAACCATGGGATGTTGATATTGTCCCACTTTACGTTATCTGGCCCGATGGAACGACGGAAAAGGATGATACAAGGGATTTCAATGAGTTAAAAAAGTTCTATGAAAAGCTCAAAACTGCGCCAGAATTACCAAAAAGCTCACAACCAACTGTTGAAGACTGGAAGGCAAAATACGAAGAAGCGAAGAAAAACGGTTACGATGGGGTTTTGGTTATAACGATATCTTCGGCTATGTCTGGTACGTTTAACTCTGCGGTTCTGGCTTCCAAAGAGGTAGACATCCCAGTGAGGGTTGTTGATTCCAAAAGGGCATCTACGGCAATATCTCCGATGGTTAGGTATGCACGTGAATTATTCGACCTTGGTTTGGGACTTGAAGAGGTAGCTCAAGAGCTCGAAAAGAAAATAAAAGCCAAGGGTTTTGGTGCGTTCTTCTATGTCCAAGACTTCAACTTCCTTGTTAAAGGTGGAAGGGTCAGTAAATTCACGGGATTTGTGGGCTCGCTTTTGAAGATTAAAGTAGGTATTTACATAGATGACGAAGGCAACATGGTTCCATTCACAAAAGCAAGAGCAACAAAAGCAATACACGAAGAGTTAATCAAAAAAGCTCAGGAAGAGGGGTTCCCTGCCGGTAGTACCGTGGATTTATACATGGTAAGTTGTGACAACATGGAGGAGCTCAAAGAGATAGAAGAGGAGCTAAGAAAAATTTACAAAGTCAAGAATGTATACTACACACCTACCGGTAAGGTTATCTCTATGCATGTGGGACCCGGTCAGACTGGATTTGGTATAGAGAGATATTAAAATATTCTTGTATTGGCTTGTATTAACCTTTAGGGGGGAATGGAATGTCGGAGACTACATTCAACACACTTGAAGAGTTTAAAAAATTCAGAGAACGCATGAACAAAGAAATTTTAGACCGCGGGACGATAAATACAAAACGTTTCTGGAATCTTGATGGTGCAGTTTACCGTGAGGGTGCTATTGAGCCTAAGTATAAGGAACTCATGGGACTTGTCGCTTCGATGGTTCTTAGGTGCGATGATTGTATAACATACCACATGATACGATGTGCTGAACTTGGGGTAACGGACGAAGAGTTTTTTGAGACATTTGATATAGCACTCATCGTAGGTGGTTCAATTGTTATTCCACATTTGAGGAGAGCAGTAAATACACTATTGGAAATCCGGAGGCTCCAAGCAAATGGCGAGAGCATTTCTATTTGACGGAACAGGTCTACTTTACAGAGCTTTTTATGCCATAGACCAATCCTTATCGACCACAACCGGTATTCCAACCGGAGCACTTTATGGTTTGGCTCGAATGTTGCTAAAGTTTATAAAAGAACACATAACAGTAGGTGAAGACTACTGTGTTTTTGTTGTGGATGTAAAAGGTGGTAGTACATATAGAAGAGAACTTTACGAAAAATACAAAGCGCATCGCCCTGAAACTCCCGAACCGTTGCTTAGACAGATTAATCTTGTGGGCGAGCTAATAGAAGGTTTTGGAATCAAACTTGTTCGTATGCCAGGTTACGAAGCTGACGACGTGATAGCCACACTGGCTAAAAGATTTGAAAAAGAAAAAGGTTTGTTGGAAATCTCGGAAATAAACGTTGTAACAAGCGATAAAGACTTGCTCCAACTTGTGAACGAAAATATTTCAGTATGGCGTATAGAAAAAGGTGTAACCGATATCAGAAAATACACTGTAAGAGATGTTTACGAACGATACGGAGTCTACCCGCATCAGATAGTTGATTACCTTGCTTTAGTTGGTGATGCTTCAGATAACATCCCAGGAGTGCCTGGCATAGGTGAAAAGACAGCGGTGAAGATACTACAAGACTTTGGAAGCGTGGAAAATGCGCTAAAAAACCAGGACAAATTACCGGATAAGATTAGAGAAAAACTTTTGGGTTACTATGAGGACTATGAACTGAGCAGAAAACTCGTAGAACTGAATTATGAGATTGAGTTGCCAATCAATTTGAAGGAACTGAAATACCAAGGTTATGACTCGGCAAAGTTGTTGGAGGTTTTAAAAAAGTTTGAATTTGCGAGTATAATAAAAGAATTACAATTGAGCGCTTCACTTGAAAAAGCGGTTGAGTACAATGTCATCTCAAAAGAAAATGAACTCAAAGGATTGCTTGAAGAAATACTCAAAGCAAAGAAGGTAGCACTTGATTTAGAAACCAGTTCCCTTGACCCATTCACAGGTAAGATAGTAGGCATTTCCATAGCTATTGACGAGGGCAGGGCCTATTACATACCAGTGGCACATTTGGATGGACCAAACCTTCCACTCGATAAAGTCAAAGAGTTCTTAAAAGAAGTTGTCGGCGCAAGGAGATTCGGAGGTCATAATCTAAAATTTGATATCAAATTTTTGAAAAGAGCGGGCATAGAACCTGAATATCCCGCTTTTGACACTATGATAGAGGCTTATGTGCTGAACCCGAACGAAAAGAGGTTCAACCTCGATGAGATGGCTTTGAAGTTCCTTGGGTACAAGATGATGAGTTATGACGAGGTCATGCAGGGTGCACTGCCGCTTTTTGCTGGCGATTTCTCATATGTGCCTGTTGAACGTGCAGCGAGGTATTCTTGTGAAGATGCAGATATATCCTTGCGCATTCATAACAAGCTCTATCCTCTTATATACTCAAACGAAATGGTTGAACTCTATGAAAAAATCGAATTACCCCTTGTCTCTGTTTTGGCACAGATGGAACTCAATGGTGTGTTCTTTGACACGAAATATCTTTCTTCGTTGTCCTTGGAAATGGAGAAAAAGCTATCTTCACTTTCACAAAGGATATTTGAAATAGCAGGAGAGCCATTTAATCTGAACTCACCAAAGCAGGTTGGCTACATATTGTTTGAAAAATTGAAACTTCCTGCAATGAAATCAACAAATACTGGCGCTTATTCAACAGATGTGGAGGTTTTAGAAAACTTGGCGCCCGACTTTGAGATTGCTCGTCTGCTACTGGAATATCGAAAGATACAGAAACTGAAAAGTACGTACGTAGATGCTATACCAACGATGGTGAATAAACACACCGGTCGAGTCCACGCCTCTTTCAATCAGACTGGAACTGCAACTGGCAGGTTGAGCAGTTCAGACCCCAATTTACAGAATCTGCCAGGGAGAACGGACGAAGGAAAAGAAATTAGAACGGCTGTAAAACCACAAAAGGAAAATTGGTGGATTCTTGGAGCGGACTACTCACAGATTGAACTGAGAGTTTTGGCGCATATGAGCGAAGATGAGGAACTTATTAGAGCCTTCAGTGAAAACAGAGATATTCATTTAGAGACAGCAAAACGAATATTCGGTGTGAGCGACGAATTTGTCAACGAAAGTATGAGAAGAATCGGGAAGATGGTCAATTTTGCAATAGTTTACGGTGTGTCACCTTACGGTTTGTCAAGAAGGATAGGCTTAGACGTAAAAGAAACAAGAAGAATAATAGATGCTTACTTTAACACCTACAAGGGTGTTCAGAGCTACATAGCAACGATAAAAGAATTTGCGAGGAAAAACGGGTATGTTAAAACGATGTTTGGCAGACGAAGAGAAGTACCACAAATAAATGCAAAGGATCCAAACATCAGAGCTGAGGGCGAAAGGATTGCTATAAATACACCAATACAAGGTACCGCAGCAGATATAATGAAGATAGCTATGATAAAAATACACGAAAGAATGAAGAAAGAGAATTTAAAGAGCATGATGATACTTCAAATACACGATGAATTGGTATTTGAAGTACCTGATGATGAACTTGAGTTAATGAAAGAAATCGTCAAATCTGAGATGGAGAATGCCGTAAAACTGAGAGTTCCCTTGCTGGTTGATATTTACGTGGAAAAGTACATGTTGTGATGTTAGTATATCAAAATACTTCCCACAAACAACAAGACAGCTGCCAGTAACCTAACACCAATCCGTTCTCTGAGAAAAATCTTAGCAAAAAACATCGTCACAAAAACAGATAACATAGAAAGTGGTTCTGCTACGCTAACACCGAAATAATTGAAAGCCTTCAAGAGAGCAACGTATGAATAAGCGTTGCAAATACCACCTAAAATAAGATAAAGCCACTTTTGTTTGATTAAATTTGTGTAGTCTGAAATTCTACTTCCAGATGCAATCCCGTAAACCAAAATATAGGTACTTATCACAAGGTATATTCCCACCGAGTATCCAAGAGGCGAAAGACTTATTGTAAACTTCCTATCGATGATTCTACCAATTGCCATGAGTAGCGATGATACAATCATCGCCACTGCTCCTTTACTTTTGATGATATTTGCATAGGAAACGACTACATTCTCCCCTTTTTTTAAAAAACTCACACCGTAAATCATCAAAACAGCACCTATCAGCCTTTTTATACTAAACGTTTCACCTAAAAATATAGAAGCCAATATTACTAAAAATATAGCGTTTAAGTTATACAACGGTGCGATGACAGAGGCATCTTCGTGTCCTAAGGCATATGTGTAAAGTGAAAATGAGATTGAATAGATAGAACCACTCAAAAGTGACTTCATAAGTATTTCACAAGTAACTGTATTGAAGAATGGGAAGAATGAAAGGAAAGAGAAGAAAAAAAACCCCCACGCAGCCACGAAAGTAGGGGAACCCTTAGATATCTTATTCCCAGCTATGCGTTCGTAACCAAGTAGAATAATACGAACACTCATCCACAGCAAACCTGCCATTTGCGGAATTTGAAAAATAGCAACGCTCGTCACCTATTTGTTCCCCCTTGTTTCTGCTTATTTTTAGTTGTGCTATAATTATTTTAGTTGTGCTATAATCATTTTAGCATATATCTTCATAGAGTGAGCAAATTTAAAACAGTTCGGGGGTGCTAACTTGAGCAGACTAGAAAACAACGAAAAGGTCTCCTTATGGAAGCTCTTTTCAATTACAGCAAAAATAGGTGGTGTTACTATCGGCGGCGGCTATGCTATGGTCCCCATTATTCGCGAAGAATTTGCGATAAAACATAAGTTCTTGCGACCAGAAGAATTTGATTCGCTTTTGGTCATTGCACAATCTATGCCTGGACCAATCGCTGTCAACACTTCTACACTTGTAGGTTACAAGTTAAGAAAAATTCCAGGGGTAATTGCTGCTGTTGCGGGTGCTATTTTCTTCCCAACGATTATAATCCTTGCCGTTGCAATCGTGCTCGGGAGATTTTATAACTTCTTAAAGCCGTTTCTTAACGGTATGAAAATTCCTCTGCTTGCTATTATAGTTGTTAGCGTATTAAAACTTTGGAAGAGCAGCGTGAGAAGTTTAGAAGATTTGGTCGTGTTCATAGTTGCTTTCTCCACCGTTACTGTCTTGAAGTTCAATCCCGTGTACGTCATTTTACTGGCCATTTTATACGGGATTATCCGATTCTTTGTAAATAAAACCACAGAGGGGAACCTGGATTGATATACCTAAAGCTCTTCGTTGTCTTCACACAAATAGGTGCAATTAGTTTCGGTGGAGGTTACAGCATACTCAAAGCTATAATCCATTACGTGGTTGATACAAATAAATGGTTAACACTTGACCAATTTAACGAACTCGTGGCAATATCACAATCCACACCTGGACCAATAGGAATTAATGCTGCCACTTTTGTTGGTTACAAAGTTGGTGGAATTTTTGGTTCTATAATCGCTACGTTTTCGGTTATCTTGGTACCTATATTGTCGTCAATTACGCTTTACCTTTTCTACCTTAGGCATTCCGAAAACAAAGTTGTTCGAAGTATTATCTCCAAGCTGAAACCCGTAGTTCTTGGTATGATAGCTGCTGCTGGGTTAAGTTTCATTAGAACTTCACTCGGAACTCCGTTGGCAATTTTTGTAAACATTTTAGCAGTTGGTCTTTTAATTAAAACAAAAATCGATGCGGTCACAATTCTTGTATTATCTGGTATCCTAGGTTGCATACTTCTTAGATAAAATGTGTTAAAATATATGCAAATTGTAAAATACTTCAAGGGGGTGTGGTGTATGACATTTCGAGAAGGAACCGAGAACTTAACGCTTTACGATGATGGCCAGCACAAGTTCATCTTTCTCGCTTGGGAAGAGCAGGAAGAAGAAGGTATAGTTCAAACGAATCAATATCTGATAGTTGACGGAAATGAGGCAATGCTACTTGACCCGGGTGGTGCTCACGTCTTTCCAAGGGTGCTTGCTAATGTCTCTGAAGTAATAGAACCTAGCAAGATTAAGTATATCTTCTTTACACATCAAGACCCGGACGTTACCTCTGGAATCACGCTTTGGCTTTCCATAGCAGAAAATGCCAAGATTTATATCTCTGCACTTTGGACAAGGTTTCTCCCGCACTTTGGAATATACGACCAAAGAAGGGTGGTTGCACTTCCAGACAAAGGGGACAAATTGAGATTGCCATCCGGAACGGAACTTGAATTCATTCCTACACACTATTTGCACTCAACGGGTAATTTCACACTTTACGATCCAAGGGCAAAGATTTTGTTCTCAGGTGACTTGGGTGTTGCTGTTTTTCCAAAAGGGCAACGCTACGTTTTTGTTGAGAACTTTAACGAACACGTGAAACTCATGGAAGGTTTCCATAAAAGATACATAACTTCGAGTGTTGCTTTAAGAAAGTGGTTGAGTATCGTTGAGAGAAGAGAAATAGACATTGTTGCTCCACAGCATGGAGCAATTTTCAAAGGTGAAAATGTTAAGAAGTTGTTTGATTGGTTCAGAAACTTGAAATGCGGTATAGATATTATTGACGAGATATATGGCAGGTGATAGTATGCCAGAAATCAGTAAAGAAACTATAGAAAAGATGTCTTCCGCTTTTTTTGCTGAAAACTTGATGACCTCTTTTATGGCTCAACTCGATGAGGCTTTGATTTCGAGGGTGAAAAATGTCCAAGAGAATTTACGTGACTTGGAGAATGTATTTCGCAATATGCAGGTAAGGTTAAATAAATTGTCTGAGCAATTTGGGAAAGAGTCCCAAGAGATTGTCAGTGTTATTGAACAATCTCAAAATGTGAACAGGAACATAACTGAGGAACTTAAAAAATCTGGTGCGGATATATCAAAGATAAATGACATAGTCATAGGTTCTGTGAAAAATACAACCCAAACGCTTGAGATGTTCTCCAAAGTCGAAAATATGGTCTTGGAGATTACAAAGATAGCGAAACAGACAAACCTTTTGGCTTTGAACGCCTCGATAGAAGCTGCAAGGGCTGGTGAATTTGGAAAAGGGTTTGCAGTTGTTGCATCGGAAGTTCAAAAACTCGCTGGTGAGTCTAACAGAGTGGCGAAGGAGATAAACGATTTGGTAAAAGAACTTTCATCTTCCGTTTCCGAAGCACTGAATAGTATAAAGTTAGTAGGTGAAATCTTCCAGACTCTTCAAAGGTCGCTTGAGCAACTCTTGGGGTTTATGAACCAAAATTCGGCGCTGCTTTCACATGTTTCAGAACTCTTGTCAGAAACGAAAACAGAACTCGAGTCCGAAAATAGCAATTTCAATTCTGCTGTTGAGACAATGGAACAAGCAGCGGAAAAGTTTGAGACATTATCAAGAGTAATATCGTCAATTGTAAAGGCGCAGGCTAAACTTAAAGATTTGAGGTTATAAGCAAAAACAAATCCTTAGGAGTGTATAGCGATGAATGAAATTCAAAGAAACATAATAATTTCCAAAAGTAGACTTGCAAAAGGGACTTACGAATTTTGGATAAACAATGAACTTATCGCAGGAAATGCTAAGCCCGGGCAGTTTGTGATAATCAGGACTTCAGAAAAGGGTGAAAGAATACCTATAACAATTGCTGACTCATATGGTAGTGCTTTTCGCATCGTAGTGAAAGCTGTAGGGAAATCTACAATTGAGCTCTGTATGAAGAATGAAAAAGAACAGCTTTTCGATGTTGTGGGACCTTTGGGTAAACCAAGTGAAATCAACTACTACGGAAAGGTTATAGTCATCGGTGGCGGTGTAGGTATAGCTGCTATACTTCCCATAGCGAAAGCTCTCAAAAATGCAGGTAATGTAGTTGTGGTAATCCTTGGTGCTAAAACATCTTCAGAATTGATTCTTAAAAACGAATTTGCTTTTGCGGACAAAGTTGTGGTTTGCACAGATGATGGAAGCGAAGGAATAAAAGGAACGGTTGTAGATGGGATGTTGAAAGAGTTTGAGATAGAAAAACCGAATATGATATGGTCTGTAGGACCTGCTGTAATGATGAAGGCAACAAGTAAAATAGCTTCTGAATATAACGTACCTATTTTGGTATCACTAAATGCAATTATGGTTGATGGAACAGGCATGTGTGGGGGATGTAGGGTGCTTTTAAGAAAAGAAGAAGAAGGAAGCGTAAAGGAAGAGATTAAATACGTTTGTGTTGATGGTCCTGAATTCGATGGAAGGTACGTTGATTGGGATAGCTTCATAAGAAGGTTACAACAATACAGGGAAGAGGAGAAAGAAGTATTGGAGAAGTTCTTGGAAAAAGTTGGTGATATCTCGTGGCTGTAAAAGACAGAATTCCTGTGCCTGAACTCGAGCCATCGGAGAGAAAGAAAAACTTCACGGAAGTTTCTCTTGGTTATACGTTTGAATTGGCACATCAGGAAGCGCAAAGATGTTTGCAATGTAAAGTTCCAACCTGTGTTTCAGGTTGTCCCGTTGGAATTGATATCCCTGGGTTTATAAGAGAGATAGTCAGAGGAAATTTGAAAAAATCGTATGAAATTCTCAAAAGTTATAACTACCTACCTGCTATCTGTGGTCGTGTGTGTCCTCAGGAAATTCAGTGTGAAGGTGCCTGCGTTCTGAACAAAATAGGTAAACCAATAAATATTGGAGCTTTGGAAAGGTTCGTAGCTGATTTTGCAAATCAAGAAGGCTTTGATGACGAGTTAGGCAAGGTTCGAGATTTCAAGAGTATCCTCGATATATTAAAAAATACCCCTACTAAAGTATCAGCCTTGAAGTCTAAGAAAGTTGCAGTCGTCGGGTCTGGTCCGGCGGGGCTGACCGTTGCATCAGAACTCGGGAAACTGGGTATTAAAGTGCACGTTTACGAAGCATTACACGAGTTCGGTGGTGTGCTTGTCTATGGAATACCTGAGTTCAGACTTCCTAAAGAGATAGTGAAACGCGAAGTAATTCAACTTGAAACGCTTGGTGTAGAGTTATTCAAAAACATTCCTGTTGGCTATGCAATACATCCGAAAGAACTGCTTGAAAGATACGATGCGGTTTTTGTTGGAGTTGGAGCTGGAACTCCGAAATTCATGGGTATTCCCGGAAGTGAGCTCAACGGTGTTTATTCTGCAAACGAGTTCCTCACGCGGGTGAATCTAATGAAAGCGTATAAATTTCCAGAATACGACACTCCTATAAAGGCTGGGAAAAGAGTAGTAGTTGTGGGTGGTGGGAATACCGCAATGGATGCAGCTAGAAGTGCTTTAAGACTTGGAGCACAGGTTACGGTGGTATACAGAAGAACCGAAACAGAAATGCCAGCAAGGCGTGCGGAAATACATCACGCAAAGGAAGAAGGAATCAAATTTTTGTTCTTGACTAATCCCGTTAAGTATATCGGAGATGAGAGTGGTAAATTGATAGGGGTAGAATGTATAAAGATGGAACTTGGAGAGCCAGATGATAGTGGTAGAAGAAAACCGGTCCCCGTGCCCAACAGCAATTTTGTTATAGAAGCTGATATTGCCATCGAAGCAATAGGAACCGAATCAAATAGATTTTTGCTTAGCCAGTTTCCTGACTTAAAGACAAATAAATACGGTTATATCATCACGAACGAATTCGGTCAAACAAGCATTCCAAAGGTATTTGCTGGTGGCGATATCGTCACCGGTTCTGCAACTGTTATCCTCGCTATGGGAGCAGGGAAAAAAGCCGCAGAGGGTATAGTTAAATTCCTTACAGAGTAAAATATAGTTACCACAAATTTTTACAGATAGTTAATTGCAGATAGGCAAGGGGGATAAGGGGGTTATGCTTTACACTGAGCTTATCTTCGCAATGATTATCTTAATGCTACTTTTAACAATAATTTCTGGAACAATTCCTGCTCAAAGAGAAGCTTTACAAGAGGCTATAAGACAAGAGAGAGCTCAATTAATTGCCGAAAACATGTTCTGGCAAGAGATAGATAATGAGTATTTAAACAGTGTTCCATCAAAGAAGTTTAGTATAACTTACGATGTTGTAGTGGATGGAAAGAAATACAAAGTCACAATAAATGCTATAAAGTTCGAAAGACCGCAAAAATAGTAAAATATAAAAAATGTGGGGCAACTCGCCCCGCATAATGTTTTGCATCTTTCATGTCTGTCTAACAGATTCTCTTTCAACTATCTTTGTTGGAAGGATGATATTTCTTGGTAGCCTCGTTCTTTTATCTGTTATACGCTCAATTAAGAGTTGAGCAGCGGTTGTGCCCATTTCCCACCTGGGTTGCATAACTGTTGTGAGTCTTGGATTTGTGTAATTTGAAAATGGTGCATCGTCAAAACCTATCACCGATACTTGCTCTGGAACTTTTATCCCATGTTCTTTCAGTGCGTCCATCGCACCTATCGCTGCCCAGTCATTGACAGCAAATATCGCTGTGAAATTAAGACCGTGTTCTTGGAGATGGCGTACCACGCTTACCCATCCATGTTCTGAGTTGTAACCTCTGTGAACCCCGTAATATATTTCCACGTTGTCTTTGCCTACTTTATCTATGAACTTTCTTATCCCTTTTTCTCTGTCGAGTGCAGCTGGTGAGTTTTCTGGACCTGGGATAAAAAGTATTTTCCTGTGACCATGGTCGTAAAGGTATTTAATCGCGGCGTATCCTCCTCCAACGTTATCAACGTTTACTGTATCAAAGTTAATTTCATCAACAGCAAAATCAGTGACAACCATTGGTATACCACTTTTTTCAAAACGTTGTATAAGTTTACTGCCTCCGTAAAGTTCTCCAAGAATGACTCCATCCACTTTTCTTCGGAAGTACTGGTCCAAAACATGCTGTTCAGCATCAGGTTCGCCTTTGGGTAATGCTAACATCACGTCGAATCCTTTTGAATAAGCATATTCTTCAATGGCCATAACGATATCGCTGTAGTGGTAACCGCGTATATCTGGAATCAATATACCAATGGTTTTGAACAGTTCTCTGGATGTTGTTTTGAACGACATCATTGGTTTGTAATTTAACTTCTTCATCGCATTCAAGACTTTCTTCCTAGTCTCTTCAGAAACATTTTCGCTACCATTAATAACCCTCGAAACTGTTGCTATCGAAACATTTGCCATCCGTGCTACGTCTCTAATGTTAGCCATCCTAACCACCTCAGAAATCTATCGTTAATTACTCTTCACCACTTTCCATTTGGTAGACCCGCACATAATCCACATACATTCTTGCAGGGAATGGTGTCTCGTTTGTCGGATAACCGGGCCAATATCCACCAACTGCAAGGTTCAATATAATGAAAAAGTCGTTATCGAACACCCAAGCTTTTCCACGTGACTCTATCGCTGACTTTGTAACGATGTGGTAAACTGTGTTGTCAACATACCACACAATCTTTTCCTCGTCCCACATTATTCCAAAAACGTGGAAATCACTTGTAAAATCTGGTGTTGGTGGTTCCAATCTTATCCTTCCTTGAATACCGTTTGAACCAAAATAACCAGGCCCATGCAAAGTACCATACGCCGTCCATTTATCGTGTCCCAAGAATTCAACAATATCGATTTCTCCACAAGTTGGCCAACCAACATACCTGAAGTTGCTACCAAGCATCCAGAACGCTGGCCAAAGACCTTTTCCATAAGGGAATTTTATTCTTGCTTCTATCTTTCCGTACTGAACAGTAAACTTACCTTCCGTTTTCATACGGGTCGATGTGTAATTAAAAGTCTTGCTGCCATCTTTTACAGTTTCTTTTCTTGCCTCAATTACAAGCATTCCGTTTTCAATCCATGCATTTTTTCCGTCGGTATAATATTGCCACTCACCATTTCCCCAACCGTTGTTGTTACCGATATCGTACTTCCACTTAGTGATATCAATCTTTGTACCATCGAACTCATCTGACCAAACCAACTTCCATCTGGGATGTTTTATCATAACCTCATACTCCTTTAAGGATGCTAAACAACTTGTGGTTAGAATAGTTAAGAAAACAACGGACATTATAACTGGCAAATATTTGAGGAAATTAAGCTTTGAAGACAACATTTACCACCACCTTCCTTTTCACAGATTTACTCGTACAGGAAAATTATCTCTACGCTTTCAATTTTACCATCTCTGACAAACTTTGCATATGGTTCTTCGATAAGGTGGTTCTCAATTTCTACTTTCTCACCCGCTGTTGTCATTAGCTTTACTCTTTGTTTTGAGATATCGAATTTGAAGGTATCAAGCCTCTTTGGATTCACATAAGTTACCCTTACTTTTCCAAGGAAATTGAACGATACTTTTCCTTCTTCATCGAACAACCAACCGGGTAATATGGGTTCAAAAGACAAGAAGAGTTTTCCGTTGATGAACTTAAACGGCTTTTGTCCTGCTAACATTATTCTCCACATGCTTAAAAACTCCGCGCTTGCACCGCTCAACCTTGCAACAAAACCAGTTCCGTGGATTTTTTCGTCAGGATTAGCACTACTTGCTATGAATGAAGAATTCTCCAGAGGACTTCTTCCGTATACTTCAGGGTCCATAAAGGCAACAATTACATTCTTGAAATCCTCATAGAACTCTTCGTATAGGCCGTTCTTTATAAGTTCTAACATGTATTTGTATTCCATGTGTAGCCATATTGATTCATTTTCCAACCAACCGGGTGTGAATGCCTTGGCACGTCCAATTTCTATGCTCTGCTCCTTCAAAGGAGCGTTAACCTTGTACATGTTCAACTTTTTGTCATAGAGTTCTGATGACTTGACTTTTCTGTGGATTTGCTTGATAAATTCCTTGTTGTTTCCGTAAGCCTTAAATCCTCGAACCATCCCTTCCAAGAAATATGGCATCGACTTTTGCCTGAACTTATGCACTTTTACAAATTTTTGATTACCCTCTTCGCTGATAATTTCGTATTCTTCTACTTCGTAATAATAGTAAGTTGGCATCATTCCGTTGCTTTCGGCAATTGCTTTGTCAAGTGCGGACTTCAACTTTGCTTTGAACTTTTCAAGGATGTTTGCCAGTTCATTTGCCGTAATTTCAACTTCTTCACCCAAGAATCCAAACTTTACATCTTCACGGTAAGTTTCCCTGAGGTCGGACATCTTTTCCCAATATTTGAAATCTTTATCAGCATCTTTGCAAGTATTGTACCAATCGACAATTTCAGCTTCTTTCTTGATTAATTCCATAACTTCGACGGGCAACTTAACTTTCCTGTGTTGGTATTCTTTCAATGTTTCTATAATGAAATTCATTAAACGCAGAAGCTCGTAGCTTTCTGCAACGGAAGAACCAAATAATCCAGGTAATCCGTTTAATGCATCGTACCAACCTGGCTTTCCTGCTTCCATCTCTATACCAACGCCCGCAGGGTCTGTCGTTGCAAATTTTATAGCTGCCAGATTGACGAGTTTCGTTATTAGCGTTGTTTTGTAGATTTCACCTTTTCCTTTATTTGTTCTCACGACATTTTTGAATTTATCCCTTGATTCTATGAGTCTTTTCTTTTCTTCATCAAGGTAGAGAGAATTGTACTGTCTTACCTTTCCATTGACGAAGACATATCTTTTCGACCTGGGAAGCACACACTCTGCATTATCGTAATATGTGTAGGATTTGTCATCAAAAAGAATTTCTTCTTTTGTTTCGGGGTAAATTGCCAAGTAACTTTCAATGAGATCCAAGTTGTAAGTCCAATGGTCGGTCCAAAAACCTTCGCCGTGAACTGCGTCTACTTCTTCTTCAAGGTACTCTGCAAGATTCCTCAAAAACTCCTCGAAGTCGTTTTTAAGAACTATACTTTGCTTTTCAATGAATGTTAACAATTTTCCTGGTGTTAGATTACCTGCGTTGAGGAAATTAAACAATTTTTCAACATTCTCCGGATTTTCAATTTCTGTTTTTAAGAACTCTTTTATACCTCCACATTCGGGTTTCAGTCTGTATCTGACACCGTTTATTACAAGTGGATTGTAACCATCCGGCTGTATCAAGTTGACAAAGAATCGGATGTTATAATTTCCTATCTCTGGGTGGAAGACAACGTCCTCTCTTCTGTTCTGATTCACATCTCTATAATTCGCGTTACCAGAAGAATAATACTCTGGCAATAACACGAAATAGTTGTAATCCCTTTCTAAATCACCATGTTTCCTCGAGTATATATGATAGACCAATCTATCTTTACCTTCACGCAGAACAACTGGATAGCCGCCCCTTAATATGTTGTCAAGGTAAGTTTGTTTCGTGTATTCATCAAATAAATCAGAAGAAGTCTTTGTCCATACATCATTAACAATCTCTTCGATTATTTTATTACCCTCTTTTCGTTTGTTTTCAAGGTATTCTTGGCTTGAGAATCTTTCTGCGTATTCGTTCAGCAAATTTATATCAGGTGTATGCCCAACAACTGTGTAAATATAAAATTCTTCGCCGGGTTGTAGTGTTACTTCGGTCGGAGAGAAAGCACAAGGCACCCTATTCGATGTGATTTGCTTCATTTTCCTTATATTTTCTAACCTTGAACCGATGAAAACATCTGGTTCGATATAGGAGGTGTTCATTCCAAAAACAACGTCAGGATCCACCAATGGCATTAAGAGTTCCTTTTTTCCTGACTGAATCTTGAACGAAACGTAGAAATTGCCCTCTTTGAATTCGGAAACAGCTGCTACATCTTCTGCCGTTGACCTGAGTTTAAATACTGGCATCTTGTTTTCCAAATTATATACTTCCATCCAAGCCTTTAACGTGTTACCCACATGCTTTAAACCGTAATCGTTTATTCCGTAAGGAAGGAGTGCTGGAAGTCCATCGAGAATCTCAAAGTGTTTTACTTCGTTAGATATATTTTGGAATTTAACAATCCTGATAAGTGCTCCCAATTTTTCCTGGGGTAATATGAAGTAAAGTACATTAGTTTTAAGACCATGAACATTATTTATTTCTTCTAGCTCCACTTCATTTCTTGCGATATACATCCTTTGTGTCACTTTATCGAAAGCCACTTTTCCAAAAGGCTCAAAGAATGAATCCATAGACAAATCTTTAACAAACGTTCTGAAGCCGTGTGTGAAGACAACTTGATAAGATCTAAAAGCTGGGTGGAATTCCATAATAGGGTTATCTTTATGAGCAATTCCAAAAGACGCGATTGCTTGAGCTCTGTTAACGTAAAACACCCACAGCGGTATCCCTTTCTTACCAGCTATGCCGGGCAGAAAGCTTGCAAATGGTTTTGAGTTATTGTAGTTTTCAACTACAAATCTCTTATTCTCGTCGAAGTAGTATCTTACCATTTCAAGACCTCCTTTTTTAAAATTGTGAACTTAGTCTAGTACATACTTACCTACCAATCTGATATCTCTTGACGATGCACCAACTCTTATTTCGTATTCCCCCTTTTCAACTATCCAGCAATGACCATTAAAACTTGCAAGGCTTGAGACGGGAACTCTAATTTCCATTTTCTGAGTTTCTCCTGGTTCAAGCAACTTCGTCTTTTCAAAACCCTTCAATTCTTGGTAAGGCTTGTCTATTTTTCCTCTTGGGGCCCTCACATAAATTTGTGCAACTTCTTTTCCAGCCATGTTACCTGTGTTTTTAATCTCGAAAGTTACAACAATATCCCCACCGTCTCTGTATAGCTTTAGATTAGAGTATTCGAATGTTGTATATGAAAGTCCGAATCCAAATTCGAAAGCAGGCTCTACTCTAAATGTATCGTAATACCTGTATCCGACGTAGATGTCCTCGTCGTAAACTACTACTTGCGGATTATCTTTTGGTTCACCCGGGAACGACCTCGATGGAACATCTTCGTATCTTTTTGGGAATGTTGTTGGAAGCTTTCCGGACGGATTCACTTTTCCACTTATCACATCCGCAAAGATTCTTCCTGCCTCCTGACCTGGTTGCCAAACCAATAGTATGGCATCACAAAGATTTTTCCAGCTTTCCACTTCAATAGGAGAACCTATATTCAAAACGACTACGAACTTCTTACCATGCTTTCTGAACGCTGTTGAAAGTTTCGACATTATACTGATTTCATCATCAGCAAGATAGAAGTCACCTTTTTCAAGCTTTCTGTCAACACCTTCTCCTGAGATTCTTGTTATGATGAATATTCCAACATCGTTTCTTAAAGCATATTTTTCAATATCTTCTTCGCTAATGAAATCCTGCGGGAGCTTGGGTACGATATCTTCACCCCATTGACCTTTGGTTATAACATAATCTTTGGCCCTAAAATCCGAGACTTTTTTTCTGTAAAACTCTGCCAGTTCCATGTCAACATTCAATCCTTTTTCAATCGCACCATCCAAGAAGTTAATGGTGTATCTTGGGTGAGTCTCCCCACTACCTGTCCCACCTCGTATCGTTTCAATCTGCCCTGTTCCGAATAGCGCAATTTTTGTATCTGGTGAGAGTGGTAAAGTATTCTCATTCTTTAGCAAAACAACACCCTCGCATCCGGCTTCGTATGAAACCTTTGCGTGTTCGTCAAGGTTTGGTTTGTTCGAATAATTGTATCCTTTGAATGAAGGAGTCTTAACAAGCACTTTTAAAATGGTTCTTACCCGCTCATTTAACATTTCATCGGTGATTTCGCCACGTTCGTAAGCTTCTTTGATTTCCTCGATTTCTGGTCTTCTGTGTTTGAAAATTTGGTACGTATTTCCTGGCATCAGCAAATCGTTCCAAGATTTGATTTGCTCTGCTGCATTATCACCTGCGAACCAATCAGTCATCACTAACCCATCAAATCCCCACTCGTCACGGAGCACATCTTTTAAAAGCCATTTATTTTGAGATGTGTATTTACCGTTTAGCTTATTGTAAGAGCTCATAACAGTCCACGGCTTTGCTTTCTTAATAGCTATTTCAAATGGTTTCAGGTATATCTCTCGCAAAGCACGCTCAGAAACGATAGTGTCAACGGTCATCCTATTCGTTTCCTGTTCGTTTACCACAAAATGTTTTAAACAGGCACCAACACCTTGGGATTGAACGCCTTCAACAAAACTTGCAGCCATTTCGCCTGTTAACAGCGGGTCTTCGGAATAGTATTCAAAGTTTCTTCCGCACAGAGGATTTCTGTGGATGTTAATCGCCGGAGCTAAAAGTATATCTACACCGTACTCTTTGACTTCTTCTCCCATTGCTTCTCCAACTTTTCTAAGCAAATTTCTATTCCAAGTGGCGGCAAGCATAGTTTCAACGGGAAATGCTGTTGCGTGGTATTTATTCTCATCATTTTCACGTTCAGGGTCTATCCTTAAACCAGCCGGTCCATCTGCAAGTACCATACCTGGGATACCAAGTCTTTCTATGGGTCTTGTTTCACCAGCCGCTCCTTTAACTCTAGGAGCAGGGTTGTTAGGTAACGAAAGTAAACCTACGCCAACCAAAAAGCTTATCTTTTCATCAACCGTCATCTCAGAAATTACCCTTTCGATATCGAAGACCATTTTACTCATCTCCCCTCTTCGATGTTTTCTATTGCGTGCTTATTCACCAGTGATTCCCGTTCGCTCAAGACTTTCAACAAATTGCCTTTGGAGGAACAAGTAAGTTATCAATAGTGGAAGAATTGTTATCATAGTTGCTGCCATTCTTATACCCTCGTTAATTCTGTTTGCCGCACTACCATCGGCGGTTGGAAACATGACAGCGTATCTCACAACGAAGTCTCTGAGTTCCAAAGGTAGAGTTTTAATCTTATTTCCAAGCAAAAGCCCAGATAGCAAGGTTTCATTCCAATACCAAACCAATGAGAAGATAAACGTTGTCACGATTGCAGGCAAAGAAAGTGGAAGTATGATTTTGTAAAAGACTTGGAATGTGTTAGCACCATCAATTTCAGCCGCCTCGTCGATTGCTTTTGGTAGCATGTTGAAGAAGTTGAGATAAAGTAGTATGAATATAGCACTTCTAATACCCTGTCCAAAAATCGCCGGTAAGAATGTTGCAAAGATAGTATCAGTCAACCTGAGTGTGCTAAACAACACGTATTTTGTGACCAGAGTAACTTGCGTTGGTATTAAGAACGTTGCAAGCATTAAAACAATCCAGAATCTTTTGAGTGGAAATTCAAAACGCGAGAGACCATACGCAATGAGGGCTGTTATCAAACTCTGTGCCAGTGCGGGTATAGCTGATGTATAAACACTGTTCCACAACGCCTTGGGCATTTCCAACACTTTCCAAGCCCTAACAAAGTTGTCAAGAGTAAATTTAGTTGGTATCCAAACAACTGTTGGATTTACCAAATCTTCAACACTCATAAAGGATGAAGTAATCATGTATAGTAATGGATAAAGGTAGGCATAACCAATGCCTATTAAAACGACGTATATGATGGTTTTTGTCGCAGGTTCTTTGAAAGTCTTGTAATATGAAACGCGGAATCTCTTCTCTCTATTTTGTGACATTTTCATATCCTTGTCTTCCTCCTTTCGCGTAACAACAGATACGCGATACCAAGAATCAACATAACTGCTGCAAAGTATATCCACGATAAGGCGGCAGAGTATGAGTACGGCTTGTCGATGTCAAACATATGTTGAGTTATACTTGTATTAACTGCATTGTTTGCGAACGAAGCAAGGTCAACAATGGTATAAATCGTGTTTACTAAGACAAATGGTTTTATAAGTGGTAGTGTTATTTTCCAAAAGATAACCCAGTCGTTTGCTCCATCTATCTGAGCAGCTTCGTATATGCTACTGCTTATCTTCTGTAACCCTGCGAGAAAGAATATAATCTGAACACCTGAGAACCAGAGAATCAACACCAAGTTATTGAACATGTATAAGAACGGGTAACTTATCGTGTTTGGTATCATTTGAAAGAATCTGTATATGAAGTATTTTCTTGGGTCAACTATACTTGCCGCATTGTTTGCGACAAGCTCCGCCACGACAGGACCACTTACAATGACAACTGGCAAGAAATAAAGCAGCCTAAAGAATGTCCTTGCTACAAGTTTTCTATTGAGTAGTATTGCAACTATCAATGAGAATATGATAATTAAGGGTGTTGATAACACGATATTAAGTATCGTGTTCCAGAAATTTATCGGGAATGCTGGGTCTGTTCTGAAGGCGTAGATATAGTACTTCCATCCAACAAATGTGGCTTCAATTCCATCAACCGTAAAATTTACGTTGAAGAAACTCAAGTAGAGCGAGTAAAAGAACGGATACGCTGTGAAAACGGCGAAACCTATTATCCACGGCAATATGTACATGTAACCGGTAAGCGCTTTTCTTGTGCTTCTCCTCATTTGGAACCAACTCCATTTGTAGAATTGTTGGATTTAACAACTTTGAATGATTCGGCAGGTACAACCACTAAACTATCTTTAAATTCTTCGTTTGTGTAATTGATGTATATCTCATATCCGTTACTGTATGTTACTTTCACCACTCCCGGCTTTATCACAATACGATCTGTTATAGTTGAACCTTTTACATATTTGAGAGCACTGTTGATTGTATTATATATTTCCACCATTTTGTTTTTCCAATCCTCGTACCGAGTTGATGGGTAATCCCACAACGGTGTGTCCTTCAGAGATGCGTTATCAAGCCAAGATACTAAGAACGAAGGATAAGCACCGTAATCTATAGCTTTTAGAACATCCATCTTTGAGAAGAACCCATTGTTCATATATGGTGTGAAGTAATCTAGTCTACCACTTAACACGATTTGTAGGAAGGGGACGGTATCTGTTTCGAAAAGATACTGACTGGAGTTCATTGGAATGGCTCCAATAGTTGTAGAATACTTCCATGTATAATCGTTTGGTTCGAATAGAATTACGTTGCCCATTTTCGAGGCTATATCGTTCAGTGTCTTCTCGACAATTTGCTTAGCTTCCGAACGGTATATTTCCGAGCCTATCTTGAGATTACCATAGAGTTTGTTCGCATATTCTCTAACAGCAACATTTTTAAAACCAAGTTGAGAAAGTTTTGATGCACGCGTTAAAAGATATCTTGAGGCAAGGTCTATTCTTACATAGTAGCTTTTGTATAGCCAAAGGTCTTTGTTATCCCTTTCCTCAGAGATTATGGATTGCGAAAGATTCAAACCAACTTCTTTTCTAATGTTCAGTTGTTTTTCAGTTACCTTTGTCACGTTGTCAACAAAAAATAGTTCAACTCTTTTACCATTGTCTTTGTTTTTTGTGTTGAACTCAACAATATACCTCAAGAGTTCCTTGAAATCACCGACCTTCTTTTCCAATCCAAACCTTCCTACTTTGTTCCCGTGGATTCCCCCATCTTGCCAGCCTTCAATTAAAAGCACAATGTTGCTGATACCTTTGCTTATTAGTTCGTTGAGGATTTGTTTAATTTGCTCTACAGAAGAGATAGTTATGACTTTATGACCTATCAGCATCTTTTCGATGTCTGAGGCAATGATGCTTACGTAAAGGGGTATATCTTCAACTGTTTTTGAGTTGAGTTGTGTAGTGGACATATTTTTGTTCCCGAATAATTCATTGGCGAACTTTTCTCTGTAATACTTAGCCATACCTACATAGTTTGCCGATGAACCTGTGAGAAAAGAAATTTCAAGTACAGCGTCGAACTTATTCCGATTCTTTTGAGCAACTTGTATTCCTGCACCGCTTCTTGTTGTCGGTTGGAGATATTTCTGCCTGTAGATGAATTTTGCGGATGTCCAGTTATATTTACTTAAAATACCACTTGGATACGAAACTATAGCGCTATATTCTTGTCCAGAGGTGATAACTCCAAAGAGTGCGTTTTGATTTACCCCATGAACTATACCAAATACCGGAATAAGCGCGCTTGGCTCTTCTCTTAAAAAGTCATTTGGCCTTCTTGCTCTCAGGTCGTTGATTGTTACCAAGTTTTCAATAGCGTAGTCCTTACCGTAAACCCTTTTCTCAAACCAATTCAGATAATGAGCTGGTTTTGAAAACCTAATCAGTGCACCCGGACCATCTGGGACGAATGCATATCCGTTGACTTCATCAGCTATTGTGCTTCCTAAGAAGGGTGTAAACATTACAGATGCTATTGTAAATTTCTTCCCTTCTTTTATAGTGCTTTGAGGCAACTCGAATTTTACAGTATCATCCTTGAGGGTTATACGTACATCGAAAGCTATCTCAAGTGGCTCAAAATAAAGGGAATAAACAACCCCGTTATCGATTCTTTTCCAATGCTTTTTAACATTTTCTTCTCCTGAGCCTATCACATTTGATATACCACGCTCATCAAAATACTCCAAGAGCACAAGAGACTTTGCTATAAGTTGGTACGTAGTGTTCATCTCGTTGTAAGCATCAGTTGTTTCTAAAACATCTCCCCATATGTATCCAGACCTTTTGTCAACAACCCGCACCGAAGTAGTTTTTAAATCCATCCATAGTTCCAAATAGCTACTCTCAGATATCTTAGTATACCCTTCAAGTGTGAACGGTGATTTGACGAGTGCGGTTACCTCAGGTCTTGTAAACCTGTTTGAAAGATAATCATTTCCGACTGTTTGCGCAAAAAGAGGGCAGGAGAACATAAACAAAATAACAAGAATGAACGTTGATACAAAAGATTTATTTCTTCTGAGAACATCTTTGAATCTTTTGTGTTGTTTATCTTGCACGGTAGAGCACCTCCTGGACAATTGCGTAGAGTGTTTGAACAAGTTGGTCCCAGAGCATGTAGACTATGGAGTAGACAAGTATTATTACGAATATCCAGACTAAAGTGAGTAATATGCTTTTTACCGTATCTCTAATACCGTAATCATGTACTTCTTTGACACCAGTGAAAAGTAGAACAGCAGACCAGGCTATGAGAATCATCGAGGCAAAAGATACTATGAACGCCTCGTTATAGGTGAGTATGTAAGTAAGCAATATTACAAGCGGCTGGAAAAGAATGTAAGGGGCAAAACTGTACGCTGTGAATATATAAATGTCCCTTAATGTTCCACGACCGTCGTTAATGGAGCTAACTAAGTAGTTTGCAAAAACCCATAACATCGTTGGAGCTACACTGGCAAGTAGAACAAATCCAACGGACCTATCTTGGACGTTTAAATTAAAGATGAAACTTCTACCGAAATAATCAAATTGTACCACCAAGAAGAATAGTACATAAATGATAGTGGCTGAAAACACAGACCCATGTTTTTTCCTTTGAATGTAATAGAACGTATCAAGTGGGTGCCTCAATATGTTTTTAATGTAGAGTATATCACTTAGTAGCTTAGACTTAATTGTTGCTCTTTTTTTGATTAACCCACGTTTTGACAGCTCGTCAAATACTACGAAAAGAATTATTAGGATTATAAACACTAGCAAAATGGTCCCTGCATTCTTTTGTAAGAATTCGTTTCTAATTTCCCAATATGCATCTGAATAATCTCTTCTCGCATAAGCCTTTTTAAATTCCTCTGCTGCAGCTCTGTAATTTCCTTCTTGGAAATATGCTTTTCCAAGTCCGTAATGGGCAATTTTGGAATAACCATCGTATATCATAACTTCTTCCCAGAGTTTTTTGCTTTCGAGATATTTTCCCTGAGAATAAAATTCGAGTGCTTTGTGCAAAGTGCGAATATATTGAGTAGGATTGAAAACGTGGACAAGTCCTCGCTCTTTGTCAAGAACGTAAACCTTACCTTCATCATCAACAGCAATTGCAGAGGCTACGGTAAACAAGCCATTTCTTTCTGTGGCAATAGCACGACCACCGAAAGAAACTAACAAGTTACCTTCAGAATCATATTCGTATATGAGTCCTGTCTCAGTTAATGCGAACATCCTTCCATGTGTATCTACGGTGATATCTATGAAGTTGGGTTCGTCAACCATCCTACGTTCTTTAGATGGAGGGAGTATATTTAAACCTATTGTATTGTGCTTTTTAATAGCATTTCCATGCTCTTTCTGAGTTACTGTGTAGATAAGTCCTTTGGTATCTATTGTAATATTTGTATAAGGTTTTGGAATCCTATTCAGGAACTTCTCTTTTTGTTCTTTAGTGTAGAATATGTCTATGAATTTGTCCAGAAGCGTTATTCCAACGGTATTCGCACCAAAGTAACCGAGAAACTCACCATTTTGGTCGAGTTGTATGATACCTTCGAATGTGCCCTCACTGACAATGTAAAAGTTACCTCTCTTATCGACAACAAGCTTTTTGGGTTTAAAATTTGCAGTCTCTCCGAATAACGGATTTGTAGGTCTACCCAACCTTCTTATTTCGTTACCAGATTTATCGAATATTACAACTTCCGATGTGCCAGGGTCAGCTACATAAATGTATGTGTCATCAACGAATACTCCTGTCGGTTGGAATAAAGACATATCACCCACGTAAGTTGCTTCCCTGGTTACCATATCGAAAACAACAATTCTCGCATTGCCTGAATCAGCAATGTACATTTTATTGTCCTTTATAAAGATATCTTCGGGGTAGTAGAGGTCTAAATCCTTGAAGAGCACCTCACTCACAACGTATGCATCTTGAGTTATTTTCCATTCGTTTTTACCTGATATTGTGTAAGTGAGGAACGCACTATTAATGGCAAAGAGTTGATTGTATAACATAAAAAGTCCAAACAAAATTCCAAAAAGAATACTAGCGTTTCTTAATCTTGATTTGTTCTTTTTGTTCTTGCTTCCCACGATTTTCACACCACCCAACAAAAAGCTTTGAGTAATCTGTTATTTCAAACCACTGTAAGCCATCGTATTCATAACCCTTGATTGCATAATTATGAAAAGTACCAAATTAGGCACGAACATTATTAAGCCAGCCGCAGCAGCTATTCCTTGACCAGCCACTGTGTTACCCGTTGTTTGGGTAAGGTTGGAAACATAAAATGCGAATGTTTTAAGATTTTCGTTATTTATGTAGTAAGTCGACGCCTCTGCACTATTCCAAGCAACTTGAAATGCCAAAATGCCTACTGTTGATATAGCTGGTTTTAAAAGTGGCATTATTATATTGAAGATTATATGGAAATCATTTGCTCCATCAACGAGAGCCGCATCGATAAGTGCGTCCGGGATTTGGTCTATAAACTGCTTTACAAGAAAGACACCAATCGGCATTGCCAAAAGCGAGAGAATATTAATTACAAATGTGTCTATAAGTCCAAGCTTTTGAACTATTAAATACCTTGGAATAATAACAGCAATGGGAACAAACATGAGTGCAAGATTATTTATCGTAAACAGCAAATTTTTGGTTTTAAATTGCTTCTTAGAGAGCGCATATCCCGCAAAAACCGAGATGATTATTGTAAAAAGCACTGTAAAGAAAGCGGTCAATATGCTATTCATTAGATACCTAGATACAGGTATCGTTGAAGCCCGCGTGATTTGGAATAATTCATAGAAGTTAGCCAGCGTTGGTCTTCTAACGAAAAACCTTGGAGGATAAAGGAATAATTCATCGACAGGCTTGAACGCTTGTGAAAAGATGAAGATTATTGGCAACAGCATGAAAATAGCTATTGGTGCTAAGATAAAGTAGAATTTCAGCTGACTTTTATGGAAATATTTCGGATTTGTTTTTGTGGTGAACTTTGCCATACTTTCTCCCCCTAACTCTTAGTAATTTATTTATTTACTTAGTAGCGCTCTCCAAATAAACGCCATGCTATTCTTGAGAAGAACCAGATAATCAAAAGTAGCACAACTGAGAGAGCCGCCGCGTATCCCATTTCGTACCTGAGAAAACCGTAATCTTCGATGTGGTTTACGATTAGTTGACCGGCGTATTGTGGGGTTGGATTTGAGCCAGAGAGTGCAACTCCGATACCCGCAGAAGTAAATGTATTTACTATTGACATCACTGCTCCGAAAAGCATTTGTGGTTTCATTGCAGGTATAGTAACGTATATAATTTCTTGCAATCGGTTCTTTATGCCATCTATGTATGCCGCTTCGTAAAGCTGTTCATCGACGTTTAATATACCCGCAAGCATCGCTAAAAATCCTACTCCCATACTGCTCCAAAGCGAAACGAGAATCATAATATCCATCAAATGTTGTGGTGATTGTAACCACTGGACAGGTTTGTCTATAAGTCCAAGCTTAAGTAAAAGCGCATTCAGATACCCTTGCTGGTCACCGTTGAAAAGTACCCGCCAAATTACAGACATCGTGACACCTGCTGTTAGAGAAGGAGAATAAATTATCAAAGCGAATATTGTTCTCGGTATCCTAGTAAGTTGAGCGACAAGCCAGGCTAATATGAATGAAAGGATGTATCCACCAACACCAACAATCAAAGCGTATTTTATAGTGTTTGGTAAAACCTTTTGCATGAAGAGTGTGTCCCGTGTGATGAGTGTGATGTAGTTTTGTATACCTATCCACTTAGGTTTTTCAATTGCGTTGAAATAGGTAAACGAAAGGTATATAGCGACAACAACTGGTAATGCTATGAATACAATGAATAAAATCAAATATGGTGACAACAAAAGCCAATGTCCACGGTCTTTTTTTGAACTTATTCTCATTCTGTTTCACCTCGATTTACCACAGTCTTTAGGAATTCTTCCATACTGTCATACATCTTGTAATCTTTAACCTTCTTTCCATTGACTATGTAACCAAACTCTGTAAGTTTTCTTTCCAGCTCTCTGTTTATAAGTATCACGGACCTATCAATCGATGTTCGAAGAGGTTTACCCTCAATTACAACACTGTTCCATATATTGCTTACTTCTCTTTCAACCATATAACCGCCCGGATGTCTTTGGACTTCTCTAATCCATCTCCACTGTTCGAGTATGACTCTCTTGTGTCTTTCATCGATAAAATCGAGTTCTTTGAATGCCTCTATATTGGCTGTGTTCCAAAGGTAAGTTGGACCATACCTGTTGACCATCATCCTCGCGAATTTGACTTGCGTGTCTTTAGACATCCACCACTTGATGAATTCCCAAGCCTTTTCCTTCTTATCCGAATTTGCGAAGATAACAATAGCTCTATCACCTGCAACTTGGTATCTAAGAACTTGTCCGTTCTCGTCCTTGACTCCTGGTGAAGGAGCTATATCCCACAGCCCATAAATTTCGTCAGCAGCGTTTAATAGAGTTACATACAATCCGAAGTCACCAACACCTATTGGGATACGGCCGTATCTAAACGAGTTGTAAAAACTTGCAACTTGTTCTGGAATTCCGTATATCGCGAAAAGTTCGGTCATTAGTTCAAACGCCTTCACTGAATTTTCCTCGTTTATAGCTGTTTTCATGCCATCCTTTGTATAAAGCCTTGCTTTATTCTGGAAGAAGAAAGGAGCCGTTGTGTTGAAGTACTTCGTTGTTTGTTCACACATCGGGATAGAGAAATTCATTCCTCGTCTTTGGAGCTCAGGAAGTATCTTCTTTACATCGTCCCAAGTATCTGGTATCGGTATACCCAGTTTCTCGATAATGTCTTTTCGGTAGAAAAGTACATAGAAGTTCTGTGTTTCTGTTATTCCATACACCTTATCACTAATAACCATCGGTAATAGTGTTTCAATGTTAATGTTTTTTTCTACAAATTTGAAGAAGTCAGGAAAATATGAAAGTGGGAAGAGAGCATTCCTTATTGCAAGTTCAAACGGTATCCAATTGCTGATACTCATAGCAACGTCTGGAACTGCATTTGCAGCACTTGCTAAAACGAGTTTCTGTTCATTGGGCATGATAGAGAAAATCACTTTGATACCTGTTTTTCTTGTGAAGTCACTATCTGTTAAATACTGCAATGTCTCAACGTATTGTACGGGTCTATTTACCCATACTCTCAAACTTGCTTCATCAACCTTCTCGTATATGGAATAAGCTTCATTTTTGTTGAACAAGGATAGCCATAACTTTTGAAGTTCTTCGTAAGCGGTTATCAAAAACGTGGATTTCGGATAAGCGAACTTTTCAAGACTTCCTTGAAAAACGTAGACTTTGTCGATACCCATTGGCTGTTCTTTTAATCTCATCGAGAGTTCGGAAAGTCTTTGAGCGATGGAAGAAGATCCCTCACTAAGGACATCTATATAGAATGGCAATTTTTCAGGTTTCCTGAGGATGTTATCTATTATTCCAGCACATACGAGCATGTCTGCAATCGATGGTAGCCCTTGTTTACCCACAATATTGACTAACTTGTCATGTTCGGTTCTCAGGTTCTGTGAGATACTTTCCAAATCTGGTACAGCGTTCGGCATGTATTTTTCAATATTCCATGTTCGGTTTGGGTCTAAATTGTTTCCAACGAGTTTTCTCAGCTCTAAACCTATTTCTTGCAGTTTTTTCACGCTTTCTTGAAGAAATCGGATAGTTTCCTCATATATTCCTGTGGTAACTTCCAACGAGAGGATATGTAGTCCCTTATCAAGATAAACTTCGAAAGGTTCATTTTCTTCGCTCATTAATACGTGGTCTTTCCAGTTGTAACCAGTGTAGGGGAATGGGTAATCTACAAATTCTTTGAACGGGACTTTGCCATCTATAGAAATTCTCCTGAAGACAGGAATACCTCTATTCAGTGATTGTTTGTACCTGAAGGCTATTTTGTAATAACCAGGGGTGTCTACATAGAAAGTCCAAAAAACCTCTTGCCCGGCCTGTTTATAAGTATTCTCATCGACAACGTTAATCCTTTTTTTAAGAATTTCGTAAGGCGTTACCAAAGCGGTTTGCTCGTTGCTTACAGATATTAGTGAATCAGACTTGAATGACAGATTTTCAGCCTCAATGACTATAACGTAATCGTGACTTGAAATATTAGGCTCTAAATTTTTGTATTCCGCATAAGGCTTGCTACTGGTAAGGTAAGATTTTGGAACCAAATAAAGCCCCTCTATAGTTACTGGTGAACGGGTATTTTTAACCAAGATAGGATTATCACCTATGTTTAGTTTCAATAAGAGAGGACTTTTGGAAATTCTGCTTGCATCTTTGATAAATGCCATGTAGGTTTTTTCAAAAGGTTTTTGCTCGGGTGCTATTTCGTTACCATATCTATCGTAAATCTTTTCATTGAAATCATAGTAAGTGAAGTTATCCAGAATCCCCAGATAAGTTTTTCCATTTACCTCAAACTCTAAAGTTCCGTTACTTGTTGTGTTAGTACCGTATTTGTATTTAAGCACGACAGCGTACTCACCATCTTTATTAACAGAAAGAATCAGCGTTGTTGCTTCATCGTTTCCAAGAATAACAGGATTTTGGAAGTCCAAATTAAAAACAGCGTAATTATCTAAATCTGAAAATCTCATTTCAGAAAGCTTTTCATAAGCTTCCAAACTAGACATACCAACAAAATCTTTCGATACCTTTGTGGATTTCTCTACCAACTCAGCTATAGAAGCAACGAATTTTGTATAAACGCTTCTACCTGAAAAATAAAAGACTATCATAACAGCAACAACAATTAAGGCTATTATCCCAGACAAGATGAGAATTTTTTTCACTTATAATCAACCCCTTGCTTTGTTTTTGTTTAACTGTCTATGCTTTCTGCTTTTTTATTGAGCTTACTTGATATAATCCCGTTGGCTGAGTTAGTAAGATTTTGTGAATCTCAGCCAACGGGGGAGGCTACATATCAAACCTGGGATTATCCACCTTCATTTACCTTCAATTTGCTTTCTCAATTGTGGGAATTTCTTTTCCGCATCGATTAACTTCTTTTCGAAAATAGCCCAGTTTTCCTTTATCACTTTATTAGCTTTTTCTTGAGTCTCAGCGGCAACTGCCTCTGGTGTAACTTCTCCACGTCTGATTTTTTCGTTAACTGGGAATATAACGTCCCATATTGCTTCGAACCATCCTGGAACAACTTTCCACATATCCACTCTAACACTTTTATCAAGGTTTTTGAGCATCCATTTGATACCGTTTGGTATCTTCATTGTTTCAAAGTATTTTACAACATCTGGGTGCATCGTTGCAGGAATAAACCAATCAACCAATCTACCTCTTTCCACACCTTCAGACTCATACAGTTTCAATCTCGCAATAACACCTCTCGGGTCGTATGAAAGGAATTTAGCAAAGAGGAATGCTTCCTTTGGATACTTTGTCGTTGCACTTACAAACGTATAGTTGATATGAACAGGCAGTCTCATGCCTATCTTTGGATCGAATGGAAGAGGATAGTAATCGAAATTCCAAGGTACTGTATGTAGCCAGCTCCAATCGTAAGTTGCTTCAAATCCCATGAGCACTTTTGATTCTCTGAAAGCATCAGCATCTTTTCCAAACTTTTTCTGATAGTCATCGAGTTGACCTTGATTTCTCAATTCCTGATTTATAAGGTCATCGGAGACTAACCCAGGTATCGACTTAAGTTCTTTTTGCAACTTAATAGCTGGTATCCATCCTCCGTTCACAAGGTCAAATTCCCATTTTACTGGGTCAAAGCTCCAGAATGTTGTGTGTTTACTGAGAACTGCTGCCATAAACGTATCAAATTCCCATAGGTGATTGATACCAGAATATTCCCTCGTCGTAGCTCTTCTTGCATATTGTTTGAAAAGGTCGACAGTCCATTCTTCGTATTTTGGAACCTGTAAATTCAACTTCTTAAGTAAATCAAGATTCATAACTATACATTCAAAATGCAGCCTTTCCGGAAGGGCATAAGTTTTTCCGCGATACTTGAATGCGTTTTGTGCGCTTTCTGGGACATATTTATAGTCCGGGTCATTTTTAAG
>Ga0224486_100057_pt1 | contig 59134 bp, 61 predicted proteins | sample TexhydDE_CT_test_FD_172013 | JGI IMG/M metagenome (GOLD analysis project Ga0224486, IMG submission 172013) | Fracking water microbial communities from deep shales in Oklahoma, United States - hydraulically fractured wells DE_CT_test ... | reverse complement strand
GTGAACGAAGCCCTGTGCCAGGGATGCGGGGCCTGTGTGGCCGCCTGTCCCAACGGCGCCTCCCAGCAGAAGGGTTACGAAAAGGCCCAGCTCCTGGCCATGCTGGAGGCGGCCCTGGAAGCGGTGTGACGGGTACATCCGGGCGCAGGTCTTTTCGGGATATGGCCGGCTGTAAAACCGGCGTTTCTACTGAAAAACATTGACCTGGAGGAGGTTTTTCCATGAGCGTGATGCTTTCGCAGCCGCCCCTGGCGGAGCCGGTGGAAGAGGAGCGGCGGGAGCCCGGCTTGAAGCTGGTATCTTCCTTTGAACCCAGGATCATCGGCCTGGTGTGTAACTGGTGTTCCTACGCGGGGGCCGATCTGGCCGGGACTTCCCGTATCCAGTACCCGCCCAACATCCGCCTGGTAAGGGTTATGTGCACCGGTTCGGTGGATCCCCTGTACATCCTGCGCTCCCTCATGGACGGGGCTGACGGCGTGCTGGTGGGCGGGTGACACCCGGGTGACTGCCACTATGGTAGTGGCAATTACAAGGCCCGGCGCCGCCTGGCAGCCTTAAAGGCCATCCTGAAGCAGTTCGGTATCGGGGAAGAGCGGGTGTGGTTCCGCTTCATCAGCGCCTCCGAGGGCAAGCGGTTTGCGGAAACAGTTCAGGAAATGGTTGATGAGTTGAAAAAACTGGGGCCCAACCCCCTGCGCCGCCGCTGGGATATATAAGGGGTCAATGGGTCGCTGCAAAAAGGTGATGGCTTATGAAAACAGCTCTGCTACAAGTTGAAGCCGGCTCTCCCCGGCAGGCCGCGGAAAAATTTTTCCGGACCCTGCTGGACCGGGGGGTGGTGGATGCCCTGATCGTTCCCCGGGAAGTGCCTTCCCGGCGCATGGTGGTACCCGCCCTGGTCACCTCCGGCGATGGGCTGTCCGGTGTAAACCCCTTTGCCCCCGTAGCCATTATCAATGCCGCCCGGGCTGTGAGCAGGCTGGCCTTTCAGGATCCCGGGGTCAAGGTGGGGGCGGTTTTGCGCCCCTGTGAAATCAGGGCGCTGGTGGAAATGGCCAAATTGCAGCAGGTTACCCTGGAGCGGGTGCTGATCATCGGCGTGGACTGCCTGGGTACCTTTGAACCGGCCGATTATTACCGGCTGGCGCAGGAGGGCCTGGATACCGGCGCCTGGCTGGCGCAGGCGGCCGGCTCCGGCAAAACGGCCTTAAACGGGGCAAAAATCAGAACGGCCTGCAGCATTTGTGAAGCCATATCCCCGTCAGGGTCACCTTTAACCCTGCACTGGGTGGGCTGCGATACCGGCCGGGAACTCTATCTTTCCTGGGATGAGGGGCAGCTCGACCTGGATGCCCTCCTTGACGGCAGCGGCGTCCTGGTTCCGCAGGCATTACCGGCAGCCAGGCAATCCCTGGTAGAATCCCTGCAAAAAGAGCGCCGGGAACTGGGGCAGGAAATGTGCCGGGACTTCGCCTCCCGCACTGCGGATATCAACCGGCTGCTGGATGAACTGGCCCCCTGCCTGGGCTGCCACAACTGCCGGGAGGTCTGTCCCCTCTGTGTCTGCCGGGAATGCGTTTTCGACAGCAACCTCTTTGAACATGAACCGTCATGGTACCTGCACCGGGCGGCAATCCGGGGCGGGCTGGAATTGCCCGCCGACACCCTGCTGTATCACCTGACGCGCATGCATCACATGGGCGTCAGCTGCGTGGGCTGCGGCCAGTGTGAGAGCGGTTGCCCCAGCAGGATTCCCCTGACCCTTCTTTTCCGCACCATCGGGGAAAAGCTGCAGGGCCTCTTTTCCTACGTGCCCGGTGCCAGCGTGGATGAGCCGCCTCCCCTGGCCACCTACCGGGAGGACGAGCTGGAACCCCGGTAAGGCCGGCCGCGGTACAGCAATTGATGCGAGGTGAATATTTTATGGCCACGGCCACTCTTTACCTTCCGGCCGGAAAGGTAACGGTGGATGCGGCCTTCAGGGAAGAAGTGGCCCGCTTGAGCGGCCAGCCCCTGGAGCTCTGCTTTCAGTGTCAGAAATGTGCCTCCGGTTGTTACCCCACCCGTGAGGGTGACTATACCCCCAATGAAATTATGCGCCTCATTCAATACGGCGCCCGGGAGGCGGTATTGAAGAGCAGGACCATCTGGCTCTGTACATCCTGTGAAACCTGCGGCCTGCGCTGCCCCAACGGCATCCGCATGGCCGAAGTGATGGATACATTAAAGCAAATGGCCGTTGCCCGCGGCATTGTGCCGGACGGTGAAATCAGCCCCCTGTTTCACAACCTGTTTTTAAACGAAATCCGGTCAACCGGCCGGGTGCAGGAAACCATGTTGATGCTGAAGTACAGGCTGAAGACCGGCGGCCTTTTGGCGGATGCCAAGCTGGGCTGGCAGCTGTTCCGGCGGGGCAAGCTGCCCCTGGTGCCGCGCCTCAAAAAGGACCTGGCGGTGCGCCGGATTTTTGAGCTGGCCGGCGGGCGGGGGTAAATGGTGACGGCAACCTAACGCAAACCGAAGCGGTCAAACCTTACCGGGAAGAGGTGCATGGCCATGAAATACAGTTATTATCCCGGTTGTTCCCTGGAGGCCACCGGGGTGGAATACAACCTTTCCACCCGGGCGGTGGCCGGGGCCCTGGGAATGGAGCTGGTGGAGCTGCCCGGCTGGATCTGCTGCGGTTCCTCCTCGGCCCACGCGATTAACAGGGATCTGGCCCTGGGCCTGGCGGCCCACAACATCGCCCTGGCCCAGGAGCAGGGGCGCGACCTGGTGGTGCCCTGCTCGGCCTGTTACACCCGCCTGTCCAGGGCCGACTACCAGATGAGGCATGATCCCGGCGAAAGGGTCCGGGCGGAGAGGCTGGCCGGTTTTTCCTATACAGGTCAGGTCCGTATTTATTCCTTTCTGGAGATAGTAAAGGACCGGGTGGGTTATGCTGAAGTGACCCGGGCCGTGCGCAGGCCCCTGGCCGGCCTGAAGGTGGCCTGCTATTACGGGTGCCTGCTGGTACGTCCCCCGGAAGTACGCCCCTTTGACCGGGCCGAAGACCCCGCTTCCCTGGATGAGCTGGCTGCCGCCCTGGGGGCGGAGCCGGTTCCCTGGTGTTATAAAACCACCTGTTGCGGGGCCGGGCTTTCCCTGACCCGGCCGGAGGTGGTGGGAAAGCTGGTGGCCCGGATTTTGTCCGCCGCCCGGGAAGCCGGGGCCGACGCCCTGGTTACTGCCTGTCCGTTGTGCCAGAACAATCTGGAGATGCGCCGCCCGGCCCAAGAGGGCATCCCCGTGTTTTACTTTACCGAATTAATGGGCCTGGCTTTCGGGTTGGGGGAGACACCCGGCTGGTTGAAGAAACACCTGGTCGATCCCTTCCCCCTGCTCCACCGGCTTTCCCTGGCCGGGTAACTGCCACGGTCCGGGCCCGGGGAAAAGGGAGGTTCAGCACTGCCGGAAAAATTTACCCCTTGCCCAGAACAGGTGTTCCAGTTAAAATTAAGCTGGAACACCTGTTTGAAGGCAGGGGGTTTAATTATGTCCCGGGCCATTATGCTGGTAGATATGAATGCCTTTTTTGCCAGCGTCCACCAGGCCCTGGATCCGGCTTTGCGGGGCAGGCCGGTAATTGTGGCCGGGGACCCGGCCAGGCGCCACGGTGTGGTCCTGGCGGCCAGCTATGAAGCCCGGGCGAAAGGGGTGAAGACCGGCCTGACGGTGGCCGAGGCCCGCCTGGCCTGCCCCGAAGGAATCTTCATCAAGCCGCAGCACGAACTCTATGTTGACTTTTCCGCCCGCATCCTGCGCATCCTGCACGACTTCACCCCCCTGGTGGAGCCCTTTTCCATTGATGAAGCCTTCCTGGATGTCACCGGCTGCTATAAACTTCTGGGTTCTCCGGTGGAAATCGCCCGGCAGTTAAAGGCGCGTATCCGCCAGGAGGTGGGTATTACCTGCAGCGTGGGGATCGGTCCCAACAAGCTCCTGGCCAAAATGGCGGCGGAGCTGCAAAAACCCGATGGCCTTACCGTGCTTACCCCCGAGGATGTTCCCCGGCGCCTGTGGCCCCTGCCGGTAAGGGAACTTTTCGGCGTGGGCCCCCGTTACGAGGAGCATCTGAGAAAGCTGAATATCCATACCATTGGCGACCTGGCCAACTTCCCGGTGGACATCCTTAAAAGACGTTTCGGTGTCTACGGGGAAACCCTGTGGCTCTTTGCCCGGGGTATCGACCACAGCCCCGTGGATCCCGGCAGCTTGAAGCAGGTGAAGAGCATCGGGCAGCAAATCACCCTCCCCCGGGATTACCGGGGTGAGGAGATCCGGGTGGTGCTGTGGGAACTGGCCGACCGGGTGGCCCGGCGGGCCCGGGTGGGGGGATATGCGGGCAAAACGGTAATCCTGTCCCTGAAGGATGGCCACTTTAACTGGCTGTCCCGGCGGAAAACCCTGCCCTGTTACACCAGCCTGGCTGAAGATATTCACCGGGCCGCCATGGACTTGCTGGAACGGCACTGGTCCCCCCGGTGGCCGGTGCGCCTGGTGGGGCTTGCCCTGGGGGGCCTGGCGGCCCGCCTGCCGGAACAGCTCACCCTTTTTGGCCAGAGGGAGAAGAGGCAGAAAGCGGAGCAGGTCTGCGACAACATCAAGAAACGGTACGGGGAAAAGGTCATCTTCCGGGCTGTATCCCTCACCCGGGCGGGGGTGTTTTATGCTGCGGAGCCGCCGGATACGGCGCCGTCTTTTCTAATGAAAATGCTCCGGGACAGGTAAAACGGGGGGTGAGGATGCATGAGGGAAGGCAGTAAATTATGGAGCCGCCGGGTCATACTGCCGGAAATGCGGGAAAAGGCCGTACATACCTGCCGGGCTTGTTGCTTCCTGGTGGAAATCCAGGGCCGGCGGGAAAGCCGTCCCGGTTGCGTAGCCGGTATCCCCCGCTACGGTACCCTGGAAAGGCGCGTGCCCCTTAAAATCCACGCCCTGGATATTTTGAAGATGGCCGGCCGGGAAGGTCTGCGGGCGGCTCTTGCCCGGGGCAACCCGGAGCACCCTGCCTGCGGGTTTTTCCGGCCCCGGTAAGCAAAAGCCGGACCGGCGGTGTTCGTGCTTGCTTCCGGATCGCCTTTTCTACATTATCCCCCACTGCCGGGTGTATTCAAGCTTTATCTCGTACTCATGCGGTTTAAACCCGTGCTCCTGCAGCAATTTTTTCACCTGATACGCCTCCAGGTCGCTGCCTTCCAGGATAACGGCCTTCCGGGTGCCCCGGCAGCAAAAGCCCCTCTCCTGCAAAAGCTCCATCATGGAGGCCACCCGCTCCAGCCGTTCCTTCAGAAAATCACCCAGCCGGCGCACGTCTTCCGGCCGGACCGGGCCCTGGATTTTCTCCGGCGGCAAGTTTCCCTCCAGAAGTTTCAGTATCACCGTAACCCGGTAGTTTACCATAAAACCATAACCTCCTGTTCACCAATTGGGTGCGGTAGAGCCATTTTTATACCCGGCCCTCCGCGCAGCGTTCCTCGAGGAACCATTAGCCGTCTTGCGTTCCAGCTACCCGGTTTTGGCTCCCGCCTGCTCCGGCGTGGAGGCCGGATAGACCTCCTGTCCCGAAGCCTCCAGCAATACCAGCGTTCCGGCGTATATCCCTTCCTCGTCGTAGACGAAAATCACTTCCCCGTTCAGGTTGCGGGAGTTCAGGTGGACCCTTTTCACGGATCGGGAACCCATATTCCGGTAAATAAATCCGGCCAGCTCGGGATCCACCGCGTCTATGCTGATGCCCGTCTCCAGGTTGCCCAGGTAACAGCGGGCCATCAGGTTGGCCTGGACCACCCTGTGGTTGCGGTCCACATAGACCGCTCCCTGGGGCAGGACTTCCATGAGGCGGGACAGGACCCGGCCGCAGGTTTCCTCCTCCCTGCCGCCGGCACCGATTACCGTCAGCGCCCCCAGCACCTTGCCCTTTTTCACAATGGGCGAGTGAATAGCCTCCAGCAGGCGGTCGGCGGTCTTCAGGGTCAGGGTGCCGTACCGGTTCTTTTCGCCCGGGGCGTCCCCGATATGCCCCAATATTTCCCTTAATTTTGCTCCCTTCAAGGGCCCTTTTGCGCTGAAAATATCGTGGGCCGCCTGGTTGGCAAAGAGTACCCGCCCGGCGTTGTTGGAAATAATCACTCCCTCATGCACATGGTTAAAGATGTTGAAATCGATGTTTTCGAAATAGGTCCGGGCGCTGTTCACCCCCCACAGTTCCACCAGGAACTGGTAGAGGCAGCAGTAAAGGGCAAATAGCAATAACATGATGGTAATGATGCGGTAGGTGTCGAAGTTGTTTTCCCTCAGGAAGAAATACAGCTGCCAGGGCGGGTCACCCACAGTTACGGAACTAACATCGTACGTCAGCTGGCCGGCATAGAATTTTTCTTCCCGGCCGCTGAACTGGTCCAGCAATTCCCGTTCAAAGGGCCACACCACGGGATTCTTTCCACCGGCAAAAACGGCCACCTTACAGGTGTTGCCCAGGAATTCCTGGGAGAGCTCCTGTTGAAAGTCCATAATGCTGAAGTCCAGGGCCAGCCATTCCTTCCCCAGGGGAGTGACCACGGTTACCACCGTTTGAGCGCCGTCACCGGCATGCACCCCCAGCACCCGGGACCCCTGCCGGGGTGGCTGTGACCGGAACTTTTCCAGCGGCAGGTCTCCAGGGGGTATCCCTGTTCGAGCCACCACTCGTCCTGTGGCGTCCAGAATGTATGCGCCGGTAATGCGGTGATCGAAAAGGGGCAGCTCTTTTAAAGCGGCGTTTCTGTCGGGCCGGCCGTTGAGTTTCCGGGCGGCCCCTTCGGTGACTCCCCGCAGGTTGTTGAGAAAAAAGCTGGTTTTATTGACGGCCACCTGGCGGATGGTTTCTTCGTAGTCGTTCATGATGCCTTTTAAGAAGCGGAATTCAACAACGAAGAGCATGGTTATGATGGTCAGGAAGAAGAGCATTATAAACATCAGCCAGGCGCTGTTTACCGTCAGGGACTTTTTCATCGTATCCACCGCCACTACCAGTTTGTTTGACTGCCGGACGATTCATTTCCTTCCCTTGCCCGGTTTGCCCCACAAGCGGGATGCCGCAGGAGGCTGGTACTACCTTACCAGTCCCCTGCGGGCGGCGGCAGCCAGGGCTTCCTCCAGCGTCTTCACCCCCAGTTTGGTGCAGATGCCCCGGATGCGGCGCCGCAGGGTGGACAGGCTGATGTAGAGTTTGGCGGCCACTTCCTTCTGGTCTTCGCCCCGGGCAATGAGCTGCAGAATGCTGGTTTCCTGGTCCGTCAGCACGGGGCTGTCGGGTTTTAACAGCAGTTCGGCCTGCAGCCCCGGATAGAGGTAGGTCCCGCCCTTGTACACCATATTGATGGCCGAGCGGATCTCATCAAAAAAGGCATATTTGGGTACAAACCCGTGTACGCCCCTTTCCATGGCCTTGCGGATAAAGGTTACATCGTCATAGGTGGTCAGGGCTACAAATTTTACATGGGGGTGGGATTGGACCATGCGCCCGCACAGGTCGAGGCCGTCACCGTCCGGCAGGCCGATGTCCAGCAGAACTATATCCACGTGCGGGTCCATGTTCTGCAGCGCTGTGGCGCAGGAATCGGCCTCGGCCACCACCTGCATGTTTTCTTCCATATCGATCAGCTTTTTCAAGCCCTCGCGGAAAACGTTATGATCCTCCACCAGCATGATCCCGATCTTCTTCACTGCCTTTCCCCCCTTCAGTAAGTGGTACGGTCAGGATTACGCAGAATCCCCCGTCCATAAAGCCGTATACCAGGTCCCCCCCGATAAACCTGGCCCTTTCCTTCATTCCCCATAGTCCTTTTCCGGGTACGGGCTCCTCTTCCCGCATTCCCCCGTTGTCCAGGATCTCTATCTGCAGGGTATCGCCTGTTTCGTTGAAGTGGATGTCCACCTCTGTGGCCGCCGAGTGCCTGACCACATTGGTCAGGGCTTCCTGAATAATGCGGTAAATGAATATTTCCCTGTCCCGGCCCAGGCGCAATGAACGCTGGCTGTAGAAAATATAGACCCTGCGGTTATGGATGCGTTCGAAATTGGCGCTGTAGGATTCCAGAGCCGGGATCAGCCCCACCTTTTCGATCAGGTAGGGGTGAATGTCGTTCATGATGCTTCGCATGTCGATGGCTGCATTCTGGCACTGGGTACGCAGCAGGCACAGGTTGTTTTGCACCTCTTCCGGTAGCTTTTCCCCGTGCACCCGCAGCACGTAGTCCAGGCCGTGGATGATGCTGGACAGGTACCGTCCGATCCAGTCGTGAATTTCAATGGACAGGTGCTTTCTTTCCCTTTCAATGGTGTCCAGCAGGATGGTGCCGTCCTTCGGTTCGGGCGCCTGCCGGGCGGTGAGCACGGCACCGGCCGTTCTGCCGAAAAGGTAGACCGGGGCGCAGTCCACGGTCAAGAGCAGCCGGTTCCCTTCCCGGCTATAGCTCAGCGGGCAGTCCACTGTTTTTTCCTCCTGCAAAAGGGCCTGGTAAATGGGCTGGACCACCTTCTGCCAGTGGGGGTACAGGATCAGGATGTCCCCCAGGTTTTTACCAACCGCCGTTTCCCGGGAAAGGTTAAAAAGTTTTTCCGCCGCCGGGTTTAAATACTGTACCTTTTCCTTCCGGTCCACAAAGACCACGGCCCTGGAAGAGTCCCTCACCAGGTCCTGCAGACAGGAATACCAGGCCGCCAGGGGCCGGGCTGCAGCACCGGCATACAGGACTGCTCCCAGGGAAAAAAGGGAAAGGAAAAAAATCAGCAGGCTTTCTTTCTGCAGTATATTGACGGTTAGTTCCAAAAGGGTTCTGGCGTGCTCCCAGCCTTCACCGGCCAGGGAAGCTGCCCGGTCGGTAAGCTGCCGGCTGAGTTCCCGGTGCTGCCACAGCAAAAGTTCACGGCTGGTATCCTGCCGGGATAAATCCCGGGACATCACCTCATTTTCCATGAAAGAGGTGTAGGCCCTGGTCGTGGTTATTAGATCGGCCACGTCCTGTTTTCTGGATTGCTCTACCAGATTGTAGAGTTCCAGTTCTTTTTTGGCCGTTTCCATGCTGTAGTGACGGAAGTCGTTCAGTGACTGGGGATCACCGTAAAGAATATATTCCTGCCCCGCACCGGTCAGGTGGTAAATGTCCAGCGCTATTTCCTGGTATTTAACCTGGCGTTCCAGCTGATCATCGATCCGGCCCAGCTGGCGAGGTAAGTTGTAACCGGTGTAAAGCAGAAGCGGTAGTGGCAACAAAAACATAATAAGCCAGAATATCCATAGCCAGTTTCGTTTTTGCCTCACTAAATGTCACCTTCCATAAAAAAAATTACGGCGGTGACACTTTAATTCCTGCGGGAATCTTTTGGGTTTAGGAATTTAATGCTGCTTTTAAGATGGGTTTCAGATGAATCAAAAAGTTCATCAAGATGAATTAAAAATATCTTCTCGCCGCTCATTTGGTTCATTATGGCCTGCAGCCGTTGATCCTCAGGTTGGAGGTGCACTAAGATAAGTTTAACTAATGTTGTATATAAGATTGTGGATATGGGGGTGTTAGAAGCGGGAAACAGCAGGGAAGAGAGGCAATAACAGTTTCAAATTCACAGTTTTGAACTTTGAAGGAGGGAAACATTTTGAGTGAACATGCCCGGACTGCAGAAATGAAAGCCGGTGCAGGTATGCCCGTGGTACCGCAGTCCCGCGGGTGGTCTGAACTCTGGAAAAAGGAAGATTACTGGGCCATCTGGATGGGTCTGGGTATTGTGCTGGTTGCCCTGATTTTCTTCTATGCCGGGAGCTCGATAAAGTCCATAGCTGTAGCGCCGCCCACCTGGGTGAATTTCAGTGAAGTTTCCAGGCATTTTGCTGCTACCTGGACCTGGTATATCGCCCTTTATATCCTCTTTATCGCTATTTTTACCATCAGTAGTGCGGTTATGGGCTTTAAAGCGAGGGAATTCATTCCCGGGTTCACCATATTATTTATTATTTCAATAATTATTCTGGTTGTGGGATCCTGGAAGACAGCCATCGATTTGAACCTGGAACCGCCCCTTCTGGCCCTTTTGCTGGGGATGATTGTCAGTAATGCCTTCAAGTTGCCCAGGTGGCTGGATACCACCTTCCGCACCGAGTTTTACGTTAAGACCGGTATTGTCCTGCTGGGAGCCACACTGCCCTTCACCCTGATCATCCAGGCCGGTCCGGTGGCCTTCCTGCAGGCCACCATTGTGGCGGTGGTGACTTTCCTGACCATCTTCTTTGCCGCCACCCGGTTGTTCGGGCTGGACAGGCGCTTTGGGGCCACCCTGGCCGCCGGCGGGTCCATCTGCGGGGTGTCGGCCTGCATTGCCCTGGGTGGTGCGGTGAAGGCCAAAAAGGAACACGTCTCCATCGGCATTTCCCTGGTGGTCATCTGGGCGATCATCATGATTTTCGTTCTGCCCCTGGCGGCCAGGGCCATGGGTATGCCGCCCGGCATCGCCGGGGCCTGGATCGGCACTTCCGAATTTGCCGATGCGGCCGGTTTTGCGGCAGCCGCGGCCATCGGTGACGAAGCGGCCATCCGCTCCTTTACCCTCATGAAGGTGGTGGGCCGGGACATCTGGATCGGCCTGTGGTCGCTGATCATGGCCATCATCGCCTGCACGATCTGGGAGCGCAATGCTGCCGGCCAGGGTGAAAGGGTCAACGCCATGGAAGTATGGTGGCGCTTCCCCAAGTTTGTCATCGGCTTTTTCCTGGCTTCCCTGATCATGACCTTTGTGGCCATGCAGTTTTCACCGGCGGAATTTAAAAAGGTGCTCACCCCCGAGGTTATCGGACCTATCAAGACTTTACGCAGCTGGACCTTTGTCTTTACCTTCCTTTCTATCGGGTTTACCACCCGGTTCCGGGAACTGACCGCCTTTGGCTGGAAGCCACTGGCCGCCTTTACCCTGGGCGTGGCCGTCAACGTGCCCCTGGGATACATTCTCTCGGTGCTTGTCTTCGGCCATTACTGGGCGAATATTTAACGAAACGCCTGCATGGCTGTTGTGCCCTGTCCTGTTCCGGACAGAGCACTAATTTTTCTCGCCTGCCATTTTTTCTGCACGAAGTTAAACTTTAGTCAATATACATCTTGTTGGTTATGTGAATTCGGGTATATAATTGAGGTATATATTTAAGATAAATTCGATTCCGGTAACCGTGATTTAAGTGAAAAGCACAAATCATCATCAGAAGGGAGGTGGCAAATGCTAAGGATAGTGAAAGAATGAACAAAGAGGAAGGGTTAACTATTGCTTAATTATGGCTGCCTTGAAGGACTATGATCAAGAAAGGGTGAGAAAGGGATGACTTCTGAGGGAAATGCCACCTACAAAGCCTATGAAGTGAAAAAGCCCGTGCTCAAGAATGAAGACTGGTGGGCGGTGTGGCTGGGGTTATTTATCTTTTTCCTGGGCCTGGGGCCAATATTTGGAAACGACTGGCTGGGCTGGGCAGTCAAGTTCAGTGATTGGGTAGACTTGAGCAAGGCCTTTGCACCAGTATCCAAGGCTTATGAAGGGATGTCCGGCCTTACTTCGGGATTCTTAACCTATGTTTTCATGCTGGCCATTACCGTTATCGGGTCATGGATCATGGGCGCCAACGTAAAAAGGTACGTGGCCGGTTTTACCATTATCTACTGGCTTACCTTTGCCTGCCTGTTACTGGGTCACAACGCCTACATTTCCGCTACCCCTGACAAGCAGGCCAAGCTCGGCATCTCCTGGTCTTTGGGTCTGGGGGAAATGGGCTTTGTTTTCGCCTTGATTTTGGGTCTTATTATCGGGAACTTTTTCCAGGGTTTCGCCAAATTCCTGGAAGAGGCGGCCAAGCCCGAGTGGTTCATTAAGACGGGTATAGTGATCCTGGGTGCTGCCATCGGCATCAAAACGGTAGGGGCCCTGGGTCTGGCCAGCACGGTAATTTTCCGGGGGCTTTGCGCCGTGGTGGAAGCGTACTTGATTTACTGGCCGGTGGTTTACTTCATCGCCCGGAAGTATTTCCGCTTTACGCCGGAATGGGCGGCACCCCTGGCCTCGGGCATATCCATCTGCGGTGTTTCCGCGGCCATTGCCACCGGTGCGGCCATCCGTTCCCGCCCCATAGTGCCAGTTATTCTGGCGTCGGTAATCATCGTCTTTGTGGCCGTGGAGCTGCTCTTCCTGCCCTGGCTGGCGGCGTCAACCCTGGTCCACGAACCCATGGTGGCCGGCGCATGGATGGGCCTGGCGGTGAAGAGTGACGGCGGTGCCATCGCCAGCGGTGCCATCACCGACTCCCTCATCCGGGCCAAGGCCCTGAAGGACCTGGGCATCAAGTACGAAGAAGGCTGGATACTGATGGCGACTACCACCACCAAACTCTTTATTGACATTTTCATTGGTGTGTGGGCCTTTATCCTGGCCTTGATCTGGTGTGTTTACGGGATTGGCAACCGGGGTGGTGATGTGGGTGAAACCCGTAAAGTAGCAGCCTCGGAGATCTGGGAGCGCTTCCCGAAATTTGTGATTGGTTTCGCGCTTACTTTCATTGTTATGCTGGTCTTCGGCTTGAACAACCCCGACATGCTCAAACAGGCTGAGGCTGGTGTGAACGAGGCTAACGCTTTCAGAACCATGTTCTTTGCCTTAACCTTCTTCTCCATCGGCCTGATTACCAATGTGCGCAAGCTCTGGGCTGCGGGCATGGGACGCATCGTGGCCGTGTATGCCGTGTGCCTGTTTGGCTTTATCCTCTGGGTGGGCTTGTTCATCTCCTGGCTGTTCTATCACGGTGTCAAACCCCCGATTATTGGTTAGGCAATAGTTTAATAGGGCAAAGGAGGTCCGACCGTGGCGGAAGTAAAAATCGGTCAACAGGAACAACCGCAGCTGGATGCCCGGGAAGCCATGGAAGAAGAATATTTTGAATTGCTTCCTATCGAGAAAAAGCTCATTGGGTATTCCCTGGGTTTAGGTGTGATCCTGCTGGTGATATTTATCTTTACCTTTGGTGTATTTAAATAACCAGCGTTATCCAGTAACTGAATGCTATTTGTATATTTGGGTGATGTTTTAAAAGAGGCCCCACTGGTCATGGGGTCTTTTTTTAATCTCTTTTTTTTGATAAAATTCTAACTTAGATAAGTTTTACTGGGGGGAGGCCCCGGCTTTTGAAGGTATCCGTGGTGCTCAGAATTTTCCCCGGGATTTTCCTCATGTTTTTGATTGCCTTTCTGGCCCGGGGGGGAAGCGATCTGGGATTACCCTGGTGGCCGGGGCTGGAGAATCTTCTTGCGGCCAGCCCTGTGACCAGAAGGGTCTTTATTGATATTCTTCACCTGAACCATATTCTTATTTCCATTATCCTGGGAATGCTGGTGGGCAATCTCCTGGGCATACCCCGCTGGGCGGAGGCAGGGATCCGGACTTCCAGCCTTTTTATCAAGATAGGCGTTATTTTCCTGGGTTCGCTTTACAGTATTACAGATGTGGCCAGGCTCGGCAGTACAGCGGTAATCATTATTGTGGGTTTTATCATTTTGATGCTGGTGTTTACCGTCTGGCTGGGCAGAAAGGTAGGTATGGATCCGTCCGGGGCAACCACCCTGGCGGCCGGTACGGCAGTGTGTGGTGTTTCGGCCATTCTGGCCACCGCCCCGGCGGTACGGGCCAAGAATACCGACGTGGTCTACTCCATTGCCACCATCCTTTTCTTCGGCCTGATCAGCCTCTTCGTTTTCCCCGTGGTGGGTACGCTGGTGGGTTTGAGCCCCCACCAGTTCGGGGTTTGGGCCGGCACAGGGATCATGAATTCCGGCCAGGTTCTGGCCGTTTGCCTCACCTACGACCCCGGGACTGTCTCCCATCCTTCAGTAAGCCTGAAAACCGGGGAAATTTATAACCTGACCCGGGTAATTTTCCTGCCCTTCGTGGTTCTTTTCCTGGCCCTGTTTGCCAGCCGCTATAATACGGGTGAAGAAGAAGTGAACATTAATACCGGTCTCTGGAGCAGGTTTCCGGTTTTCGTGCTGGGCTTTTTGAGCATGGTGTTGCTTACTTCTTTCGGCTTTCTCGGCCCCACGTCGCCGCCTTCCCGGGAGCTGACCATCATCCGGCACCTGTACAGCTGGTTTTTTGCCGTTGGCCTGGCCGGCCAGGGGATGCGCCTCTCCCTGGCCGAATTGCGCCGGGCCGGGAGCAAGCCGCTTCTGGTGGGAACTGCAGCCGCCTTTTTAAAAGCCCTGCTGGCCCTTATAGTGGTAATCCTGTTTGTGCCCCGGGATCCCTGAGATGAAAAGGGGTGGGAGCATGTTAGTTGAGCCGGACAAAAATGAACACATCCAGGGAGACGAGGAAGAATTTTTTTCCGTGTATGTTACGGAAAGGCTGGAGGATTACCTGGCCCTTTCCCTGGCGGCCATGATTTTAATTGTTATTCTTTTATTTTTTTAACGGTTTTTACGCGCACCGGTAATGGCCCGGCGATACCGGGTCGCAGGTTTTGTCCCGGGGAAACGAAAAAGTACCTCTGTTCTCAGAAATAAAAAATATTTGTCTTACATTGGAAAAAAATGAATAAGTCTCTCCCTCCTGTTATATACTATCACTGGAAAGTTCAATCGTGCCAGATTGTAAAAAAGGAGGGAAGGGTGACCATGAAAGCAACGGGCATTGTTCGCCGCATTGATGATCTAGGGAGAGTGGTAATTCCCAAGGAAATTAGAAGGACGCTCCGCATTCGTGAAGGGGACCCTCTGGAGATTTTTGTGGATAGAGAGGGTGAGGTAATATTAAAAAAATACTCACCCATTGGCGAACTGGGGGACTTTGCCAAGGAATATGCCGATTCATTACATGAAGCCCTGGGTCATATTGCCTGCATTGCCGACCGGGATACCATTATTGCCGTTGCCGGGGCGCCCAAAAAAGAGTACCTCAACAAGCCCATCGGGGCGGCCGTAGAGAAGGTAATGGAAGAGCGCAGGGCGGTGATCATCAACAATCCCGGCGAAGAACCCTATTGCAAGGAATGCCTGACCGCGGAAGAAGGGGAGTGCAAGTATTCGGCGGAAGTCATCGCCCCCATCATTGCTGAAGGCGACCCCATCGGGGCGGTAATCCTCGCCTCCAAGGAACCGGATGTGAAAATGGGGGAACTGGAGTTGAAGCTCGCCGAAACGGCGGCCGGCTTCCTGGCCAAACAAATGGAGCAGTAAAAAGGTGGCCTGACGGCCACTTATTTTTTATCAGTTCCGCCCCTGTTGTTACCTGCTACGAATCTCCCCCGTCCTGCTCGTAATAGGGAAAGATTTTACCTGAAACCTCGGCTTCCAGGACAACCTGACCCTTTTGATTGGTACAGGTCATCTTCAGGGTCAATTTATTTTTTTGCGGGTCTTTTTCCGTGACGGTAACCCGCGCACATATGGTCTCGCCGATATAGACGGGAGCCAGGAACTGGAAGGTCATTTTTTTTGCCGGGTAGGGTTCCGGGAGCAGCGTTCCCCCGGCGTGGGTGAGCATGCTGCCCGTAAGCAGGCCGGGTACAACCCGCCCCTGAAAACCGCAATGGACTGCCGCCCGGGGGTCCAGATGGATGGGGTTGAAATCCCCCGTGATGCCCAGAAAACTGGCCACATCTCCATCGGTAAAGGTCCGGTAAAAGGTAACGGTATCACCCACTTCCAGTTCAGACCAGGAACGGAAAAAGCGCATTTCATGCTCCGCCTCCCAACCAGTTTATATGGCCATGCTATAATATTCAAAAAATTTTGGCAAGCATAAAATTAAGGCACACGGCCATTTGCCGGTGAGATATTATCATTTTGATTGTCACAACATGATGTATAATAATTTTTGTCGTATTGACGATATAAAGAATGGGGGTGAAAGGCCCGTTTTCAGGACGGGCCTGGCTATGGAAGCAAAGGTGACCGTGGTCGGATTGGGGCCCGGTGCTCCCGGCCACCTGTCCCTGTCTGTATGGGAGGTGCTGCGCAAAGCAGAACGTATATTTTTACGTACCGGGCAGCACCCGGTGGTTCCCTGGCTTGTAAAAGAAGGGATTTCCTTTGCCACCTTTGACAATTTCTATGAAACCGGCCGGGATTTTCAAGAGATCTACCGGCGCATGGCAGATACCCTGTTCCGGGAGGCGGCCGGGGGGCCCCTGGTTTTCGCTGTGCCGGGTCACCCGCTGGTGGCCGAGGAAACTGTGGGTATTATCCTGGAAGAAGGGCCGCGGCGCGGTTTGAAGGTGGAAGTGTTGCCCGCCATGAGCTTTGTGGACGTGATCTGCAGCGCCCTGGGGCTGGACCCGGCAGGGGGGCTGCACCTGGTGGATGGTTTGCGCCTCGACCAGCAGGAGCCGGTGCCGGGGGTGGGTAATATTATCTTTCAGGTGTACAGCCGCCTGGTGGCTTCCGATGTTAAGCTGGCGCTTATGGAGTATTACCCGGATTCTCACCCGGTAATGGTCATCCGTGCGGCGGGGGTGCCCGGCCTGGAGCGCATTGAAAAACACCCGCTGTACGAGCTGGACCGGCTGGACTGGTTTGATCATTTGACCAGCCTGTATTTACCCCCCTGCCCGGAGGTGGCGGGGAGGTGCCGTTATCCCCTGGATTCCCTGGTCGAGGTGATGGCCACCCTGCGGAGCGAGAAGGGGTGTCCCTGGGACAGGGAGCAGACCCACCGCAGCTTGCGCCGCTACCTGCTGGAAGAGGCCTATGAGGTGCTGGAAGCCATCGACCAGGAAGATATGTATAAACTTTGTGAGGAATTGGGAGACTTATTGTTACAGATAATATTTCACAGCCAGCTGGCCAGGGAGAAGGGCTTTTTTGATATCAACGATGTGGTTAAAGAAATTACTGAAAAGATGATACGCCGGCATCCCCATGTTTTTGGCAGTGTTAAGGTGCGGAACAGTGCCGAGGTCCTGGTCAACTGGGAGCAAATTAAGGCCCGGGAAGGGGGCGGGAAAAAGCCGGTCTCCATTTTAAAAGAGGTTCCCCGTTCCCTGCCGGCCCTGCTGCAGGCCAGCTCCCTGCAAAATTGCGCGGCCAGGGTAGGGTTTGACTGGCCTGATTACCGGGGTGCCCTGGAAAAGGTGGATGAAGAGTTGCGGGAAGTAAAACAGGCCATTTCCCGGGGCATGAAAGCGGAACTGGAGAAGGAACTGGGGGACCTGCTTTTTGCAGTGGTCAATTTATCACGGCTGCTGGGAGTGGAGGCAGAGGCAGCCCTTTTCGGTACCATTAACCGGTTCCGCCGCCGTTTCCAGTATATAGAGGAAAGGGCACGGCAGCACGGCCGGGAGGTATCCAGTTTTACCCTGGACCAGCTCGACGCCTGGTGGGAGGAGGCCAAAAGGATGGAACAGGCAGAAAAAAAGAGGAATAATTTTCATGCTGGGAGGAAACCCGGGAGATTTAGCGAATAATAAGTCAGACTATGTCTAGACCTTCTGAGGGGGGTATTTATGAACAAAGCAGAGCTCATTTCCCAGGTGGCAGAAAAAACAGAGCTTACCAAAAAAGATGCTGAAAAAGCAGTGAGTGCCGTGTTATCCGCTATTGAGGAAGCTCTCGCCCGGGGGGATAAGGTTCAGCTGGTCGGCTTTGGCACCTTTGAGATTCGTGAACGGGCTGCTCGCAAGGGCCGCAACCCGCAAACGGGGGAAGAAATTGAAATTGCTGCTGCGCGCGTTCCCGTATTCAAAGCCGGCAAGGCCCTGCGGGATGCTGTTTCGGCTACATAATAACCGCTTTCAGGGGATGAGTAGCGCAATCCATTTATAAGTTAACGGTTCCAGTTGGAGGCCTGAAAATTGGGCCTCTATTTGTTTTGTGGGCATGAGAAGGCGTATGAGTGAGCCAGGTGAAGAAATTAACCCATTTTATTATTTATTCAGCCAGAAATAACCATCGACTTGACACATCTGTTTATGGTAATATTAACAAAAAATACCAGAGAGAGGTGGTTATAATGTGTATGGACAAGCACCCGCACATTTCCGGAATATACAGGGGGAGAGCCAGTACAGGGGGGAAGGGCAGGGCTATAGCCGTCAGGGTTTTCTGCCGGGGTCCGGGTTATGGGTGGCGGTGGCGAACGGGTATGGAGGTGAGAGGACCTTGAAAGTTTAAAAGGCCGGCACGTTGAAGTGGCTGATGGTGCGGGTATTCCACCGAGGTGAGGACGCCTGGTCCAGGAAAGCGCGTGGCTTGAAAAGCCTTTTTCCAGAAGCGCGAATTGAGCGGTACCCGGCCATCAACAGCAGCAATGTGCTTATTCCTGTTACCGTACAGGCCGGCCGTACGGAAATATGAAAAGTGAGGTGGTGTAACGGGCACTGCCGGCGCGGGCATAATTAAATCCCTCCGGGCAGAAAATAGGATAAATAAAAAGTAAGCCTTTGCGGAGGGAGGAAAGTATGTTGAAGCCCGCGTTTGCCCGAGCGATTGTTATTACCACCCTGATCGGTTCCCTTATAGCCGGCTGTACCAGAGCGACACCGCCCCGTAAGCCGGCGCCTCCTGCTCCCGGCCGGGAGCCTACGATCAGCCTTTATATTAACGAAACCGGCGAGAAGAAAAATATAAAATTGGAAGATTATGTGGCCGGCGTAGTAGCGGCGGAGATGGAACCATCGTGGCCGGTCAACGCCCTGGCAGCTCAGGCTATCCTGGCCCGTACCTTTACCATGGAGAACATTAAGGCCGGTAGAGTGAAGAAGCTCCATGGTACAGATGCCTCAACCAGTGTGCAGGAGTTTCAGGCCTACAATCCTTCTCGTATTAACGATAACGTGCGGCAGGCCGTGGCCCGTACCCGGGGAGAAGTGGTCATGTATAAGGGGGATTATATCAAGGCCTGGTTCAATGCCTGTGATGGCGGTGTGTCTGCCTCGGCGGCCGAGGGGCTGGCTTACACCAAAACCCCCACGCCTTACGTACGGGCAGGTGCACGCGATAACTGCCTGTCGATAACCACACCTGAAAACCGGTACTGGGAGAGGCGCATTCCTTTAGAACAGGTCCGGGCGGCAGTAAAGAAAATCACCGGACAGGATCCGGGGCCCATTACATCGGTGCGTATTGTGCGCCGCGGCCCCTCGGGACGGGCTATGCAGCTGCAGGTGGGGACAGTGACCGTAAGCGGTCCGGCACTACGCCTGGCCCTGGGGAGCGAATGGGTGCGCTCCATGCTCCTTACCAGTGCCCGGGTGGAGGGTAATGCCCTGGTGCTTACCGGAAAGGGGTTCGGGCACGGTGTAGGCATGTGTCAGTGGGGGGCCAGGTTACTGGCCCAAAAAGGACGTTCTCCGGAGGACATCATCCGCTTTTACTTCAAAGATGTGGAAATAAGAAAGCTCTGGCAGTAATACAGGTGGTGCCCGCCACCTTTTTTTTTGCATAAAAAAGGTTGTTCAGCATAGATATGAAAGTGAGCATTCCGGGGGGTGAGGCCCATGGAGGCCGGGCACAAGGTAATGTTGACCGACCGCAAGTTCCTGCTGGTTGAGGGTGTGCGGCATGTGGAAAGCTTTGATGAAAATGAGATTACCCTGAACACCACCATGGGTTTTTTAATCTTGAAGGGCGAAGGTTTGCATATTAATCAGCTGGACCTTGAGAAAGGTAATTTAACGGCCGAAGGGTTTTTCACCAGCCTGTTGTTCCAGGAAGACAGGAGCAGGGGGCGGGTTAAAGGGAAAAATGTTTTAAAACGTCTCCTGAAATAATATTCAGGCGCAGTCGAGGTGGTGCCCTTGACTCTGGCAGAACAGTTGAACGCCTTTCTTTTTACCCTGCTGGCCGGTTTGCTGTCGGGCCTTGTCTACGACTTCTACCGGGTTCTGCGGCAGGTACTCCGTTTGAAGAAAACGGGTATCTTTGTTGGAGATCTGCTCTTCTGGCTTTTCTTGATGGTGGCTGTGTTCGGCATATTGCTGGCAGGCAATGATGGTGAAGTGCGCTTTTATGTTTTTCTGGGACTGGCCCTGGGAGCGGGGATACACCTGATTTTTTTCAGCCAGGCGGCCCGCCGTATAATCATGCGCGTGTTATTTTTTTTATCCCGCATGACGCAGATGATCATTGCCAGGATGCTGGCCCTCTGGCGTATAATTATCTTTCCGTTCCGCGTTCTTATTTTCGTGATCACCTGGCCTGTACTCCAGGTAAGGCACGCATTACAACTGGCCGGCAGCGGAATCGGCCGGGCGAGCGGGAAATTTTTCGGACCCCGGGTGCGTCGTTTTACAAGCGGCGCTTTCACCTGGTGGCGGCGGTTTACCGGCCGGTGGCGCCCGCCACGGGACGGGCAATAAAGTGTTTGGCCCCGTGACAGGAGGCTTTCAAAAAAGTACGAAAACACGGTTTTGTCCAGATCGTTCACCTTCCAGGGTGAACGATTTTTTTGTGCAGCCGCTGTGCGAACACAAGATAGTGCTAGGTGCAGTCATGATTGTCCACAGGCCGGATTAAAAGGTTCTCGAATGTTTAGACTAAGAGTGATGGGTAATCGGGTTTATAAAAAGTGTTGTTTTAACACCGCAAATTTTCAAAAATCCAGGACCGGGGGGGTTGCTCGTGAGCCAGGTCAAAATAATGATTGCTCCTGTCAGGTATGTCCAGGGAGCGGGTGCACTGAAGGAAATTGGAGAACACGTAAGCAGGCTGGGCAAAAAGGTTTTTGTAACCGGTGGCAAAACTGCTCTGGCCCAAACCAGGGAAAGCATTGAAAAAAGTTGTGGCGAAAAGGGTGTTTCCTGCGTATTTGAGACGTTTGGTGGCGAGTGTTGCGATGCAGAGATTGAGCGGTTGAAAGCAGCGGTTCTTTCTGCAGGATGTGACGTGGTCATGGCGGTAGGCGGCGGGAAGGTTATCGATGCCGGCAAGGCCGTGGCAGCTCTGATAAAGGTGCCGGTTGTAGTTGTACCGACCATTGCCGCCACCGATGCCCCATGTAGCGCTTTATCGGTAATTTATACCGAAGAAGGAGTTTTTGACCGTTATTTCATCCTGCCCCAGAATCCCAACCTGGTGCTGGTGGATACATCAATTATTGCCAGGGCGCCGGTACGTTTCCTGGTGTCCGCTATGGGGGATGCGCTGGCAACCTGGTTCGAAGCGGCCTCCTGTGCCCAGGCAGCGGCTCAAAACATACCGGGTGGCCGTACTACTACCGCTGCCCTGCGGCTGGCGCGGCTGTGCTATGAAATTCTCATCGAGTATGGGGAGCAGGCCAGGCTGGCTGCTGAATGCGGGGTAGTAACTCCGGCGCTGGAAAAGATTGTTGAAGCCAACACCTTGCTTTCGGGGATTGGTTTTGAGAGCTCGGGCCTGGCTGCCGCTCATGCCATTCACGATGGGCTGACGGTGCTGGAAGAAACCCATCATGCTTACCACGGGGAAAAGGTAGCATTTGGGACCCTGGCGCACCTGGTCCTGGAGGACCACCCGAGAGAAGAAATGGAGGAAGTGCTGGACTTCTGCATCCGGGTGGGTCTGCCCATTACCCTGGGCCAGCTGGGGGTAAAAGAAATTTCGCCTGAAAAAATCAAAAAAGTCGCCGAGAAGGTGTGCGAACCGGGGATGATGATTCATAACATGCCCTTCCCGGTCTCGCCGGATATGGTTTATGACGCTATCCTGGCTGCTGATGCCATTGGCCGGGCTTACCTGCACCGGCACGGCATTGCTGCTGACTAACGGCGGGTAAAAGCCTATTCCGGGTTTACCGTAATTCCGGGGACCCGGAAGGGAGTTTACCATAAATAAATAGCTGTTTAAGGAGGTTGGATTGTTTATGACTGGAGAAGCGTTGGGCATGGTGGAGACCCGGGGGCTGGTTCCGGCCATTGAAGCAGCAGACGCTATGGTCAAGGCTGCAAACGTTGTCCTGCTGGGTTACGAAAAGATCGGCTCCGGCCTGGTGACGGTTATGGTCCGGGGCGACGTGGGTGCGGTTAAAGCGGCTACCGATGCAGGTGCGGCTGCGGCCAAGCGGGTTGGAGAAGTGGTCTCCGTGCACGTCATTCCGCGCCCGCATACCGACGTGGAAAAGATTTTGCCTGCAGCAGATAGGAAGTAATTTGGAGGTGGCTTAAATGGACGAGCAACTTGTCCAGAAGGTGCTGGAACAGGTGATGAAAAGAGTGGGGGCGGCCAGCAGTGCTGCAGCATCCAGCGTGTCCGCCGGTTCCCCTCCTGTTGCTGAGCAGGCCGCTGGAAGGGGGTTAACTTCCCTGCCCACCGAATTTGTCGGTACCGCTATGGGGGATACCATCGGCCTGGTTATTGCCAACGTCGATCCGCTGCTCCACGAGAAGATGGGACTGGACAGCCGCTACCGGTCCATCGGTATCCTGGGCGGCCGTACCGGTGCCGGCCCGCAGATCATGGCGGCGGATGAAGCAGTAAAGGCGACCAATACCGAGGTGGTGGCCGTTGAGCTGCCCCGGGATACCAAGGGTGGTGCCGGTCATGGTAGCCTGATCATCTTCGGTGCCGAAGAGGTTTCCGATGCCCGCCGGGCAGTGGAAGTCGCCCTGCAGGAACTGGAGAGAACTTTCGGGGACGTTTATGTCAATGATGCCGGCCACCTGGAGTTTCAGTATACCGCCCGGGCCAGCCATGCCCTGGAAAAGGCCTTTGGTGCGCCGCTGGGCAAAGCGTTTGGCCTGATCGTTGGTGCACCTGCAGCCATCGGCGTGGTCTGCTGCGATACGGCGGTCAAGGCAGCGGAAGTACAGGTGGTTGGCTATGCCAGCCCGGGCAAGGGGACAAGTTTTACCAACGAGGCCATCCTTTTCATTTCGGGTGATTCCGGTGCCGTTCGCCAGGCCCTAATTGCCGCCCGGGATGTGGGGATCGCTCTGCTTGGTACGATGGGGGATAAGCCCCGGTCGCTGACCAGACCTTATATTTAACCGTACGGGAGGTGAGGCTTAATGGCAAAACGTTCCAAACGTTTCGAAGTTCTGGCCAGAAGGCCGGTAAACCAGGACGGATTTGTGGCGGAGTGGCCGGAAGTAGGACTGATAGCCATGAACAGCCCTTTCGATCCGAAGCCCAGCCTGAAAATTGAAAACGGCCGGGTTGTGGAGATGGACGGCAAGCGCCGGGAAGATTTTGATATGATCGAGCAATTTATTGCTGATTATTTTATTGATGTAAATGTGGCGCCGGAAGTAATGGCCATGGATTCTACACAAATTGCCAGGATGATTGTGGATATTAATGTGCCTCGCGAGGAAATCACCCGGCTGGCCCAGGGCATGACCCCGGCCAAAATGGTCGAGGTTCTGGGACAAATGAACATCGTGGAAATCATGATGGGCATGATGAAAATGCGCGCCCGGAAGATGCCGGCCAATCAATGCCACGTCACCAATTTGCGGGATAACCCGGTACAAATTGCGGCAGATGCAGCTGAAGCGGCCCTGCGGGGTTTTGCCGAGCAGGAAACCACCGTGGGCGTGGTCCGGTATGCTCCTTTCAACGCCCTGGCCCTCCTGGTAGGTTCCCAGACGGGGCGTGGTGGCGTGCTCACCCAGTGCGCCCTGGAAGAGGCCACCGAGTTGCAGCTTGGAATGCGCGGTCTCACTTCCTATGCCGAAACTATTTCGGTTTACGGTACGGAACAGGTATTTGTCGATGGCGACGATACCCCGTGGTCCAAAGCGTTCCTGGCTTCGGCTTATGCTTCCCGCGGCCTGAAGATGCGTTTTACGTCCGGTACCGGTTCGGAGGTACAGATGGGTTACGCCGAGGGCAAGTCCATGCTTTACCTGGAAGCCCGCTGCGTAATGCTCACCAAAGGTGCAGGTGTTCAGGGCCTGCAAAACGGTTCCATCAGCTGCATCGGTGTGCCGGGTGCCGTACCTACAGGTATCCGGGCGGTGGCGGCCGAGAACCTGATCACCATGATGCTGGACCTGGAAGTAGCCTCCGGTAACGACCAGACATTTTCCCACTCCGATATACGGCGGACTGCCCGCATGCTGCCACAGTTTGCAGCGGGTACGGACTTCATCTTTTCCGGTTACAGCGCCGTACCCAACTACGACAACATGTTCGCGGGGTCCAACTTTGATATTGAAGATATGGACGACTACCTGCTCCTGCAGCGGGACCTGATGGTGGACGGCGGGGTGCGGCCGGTCAGCGAGGAGGAAGTTGTTGCCGTACGTAACCGGGCGGCCAGGGCGCTGCAGGCGGTTTTCAAAGAACTGGGCCTGCCTGAAATTACCGATGAAGAAGTTGAAGCCGCAACTTACGCCCACGGTTCCGAGGATATGCCGCCCCGCAGGGTACCGGAGGACCTCAAGGCGGCTCAGGATATGCTGGCACGTGGTATTACCGGTCTGGATGTGGTTAAAGCCCTGGCCAGGCACGGATTTGAAGATATCGCCCAAAATATACTCAACATGCTCAAGCAAAGGGTCTCCGGTGATTATCTGCATACTTCGGCCATACTGGACCATAACTTCCATGTCATCTCTGCTGTAAACAACCTTAACGATTACCGTGGTCCGGGAACCGGTTACCGTTTGAGCGGGGAGCGCTGGGAGGAAATTAAGAATATTGCCCAAGCTCTGCGGCCCGAAGATATGGAAATCTAGGGGGAGGTGAGAGGGAATGGTGGATAACGCCCTGATTGAAAAAATCGTGGAGCAGGTATTGCAGGAAATGTCACGTTTGCAGAGCAATAGCTGCGCGGAAAAGGCGGAGGCAGCGACTATTCCAGCAGCAGAGCAGGGACAGGGGCTGGTCCTGGCCGAGAAGGGAGAAGCGCGGCCCGGTACTGATAGCAGTGAAGTGGTAATCGGCCTTGCTCCCGCCTTTGGTGATAAATTCACCAGGACGATTATCGGTTTACCCCATGCAGATGTTTTGCGTGAAATCATGGCCGGTATTGAAGAAGAAGGTTGCCGCGCCAGGGTAATCAGGGTCAGGAAAACATCGGATGTGGCTTTCGTAGCACATGAGGCAGCCAAACTTTCGGGTTCCGGTATCGGTATCGGAATTCAATCCCGCGGTACAACGGTGATTCACCAGAAGGACCTTCCTCCTTTAAGTAACCTGGAGCTGTTTCCGCAGTCACCTCTCCTGGATCTGGAAACATACAGGGCCATCGGACGGAACGCGGCCCGTTATGCCAAAGGTGAAAACCCGGACCCGGTGCCCGTCCGCAACGATCAAATGGCCCGGCCCAAGTACCAGGCCCGGGCGGCGGTTATGCACATCAAAGAAACACAGTTTGTGGTACCCGGAGCCGGTTCTATAGAACTGGAACCCCGGTTTAACTGAGGAGGAGGTGCCCGGATGGATGCGCGTTATATAGAGCAACTGGTACGTGAGGTTCTCAAGCAGATGGGCAGCGCTGCCGGTGAGGTAAAAGCACCGGTGGTGGAGGCCGGCACCCAGGGTGGGAAACCCGAATGTGACCTGCACCCCGGGAAAGATTATCCGCTGGCAGAAAAACGCCCTGAATTAATACGTACAGCCACGGGTAAGAAGCTGGAAGATATAACCATTGAGAACGTTTTAAATGGCAAAATTACTCCCCAGGATGTACGGATTACGGCTGACGCCCTGCTCATGCAGGCCAGAATTGCTGAAGCCTGCGGCCGCAGGCAGCTTGCTCAAAATTTCCGGCGGGCTGCAGAGTTGACGGGAGTGCCCGACGAACGCATCCTGGAGATTTATAACGCTTTGAGGCCTTACAGGTCAACCAAGGCTGAGCTCCTGGCCATCGCCGATGAACTGGAGCACAAATATGGTGCAAAGATCAATGCAGCTTTTGTGCGGGAAGTGGCCGATGTCTACGAGCGCCGCGGGCGGTTGCGGACTGCATAAAAGAATAAGGGAGCCTTGCGCAATGACGATCATTGCAGGGGTTGATATCGGTAACAATTCAACCGAAGTAGCACTGGCCGAGATAGAGGCGGGCGGACGGGTCAGTTTCCTGGCCAGTTCGCTCGTTCCCACTACCGGCATTAAAGGGACAGTGGATAACGTCCCCGGTGTGAAGCGGGCCCTGGAAGAAGCTGTCGCCCGGGCCGGCTGCCGGCTGAGCGATATTTCCCTCTTGCGCTTGAATGAGGCAACACCCGTAATTGCGGACGTGGCTATGGAAGCAATTACCGAGACGGTTATTACGGAATCAACCATGATCGGGCACAACCCGGCCACACCGGGTGGTACCGGCTTGGGAGTGGGTACGACTGTCCCTGTGGATCAGTTGCCGTCCTGCGCCCCGGGTGACCGTGTGGTAGCCGTGGTTCCGGCCAGTGTTCCCTACGATACTGCTGCCCGCCTGATCAACCAGGCACTGGAGAAAGGTGTTGATGTTCAGGGGGCTATTGCCCAGCGGGATGACGGGGTGCTCATTTATAACAGGGTTAAAAAGCCCATTCCGGTGGTCGACGAGGTGCAATATCTCGAGCGGGTCCCGCTTTCCATGCGTGCGGCGGTGGAAGTGGCCCCGCCGGGTGGCGTGATTCAAACCTTGTCAAACCCTTATGGTATCGCCACGGTATTCGAGCTTACGCCCGAAGAAACCCGGAATGTGGTGCCGGTAGCCCGGGCACTTATCGGAAATCGTTCTGCGGTGGTGATTAAAACGCCTGCCGGGGACGTCAGGGAGCGCCGTATCCCGGCCGGCCGTGTGATCCTGGAAGGAGAGAAGGGCCGGGCGGAGGTGGACCTGGAGGAGGGGGCCGGGCAGATCATGGCTGCTCTGGACCGGGTGGCTCCACTCGTGGATGCCAGCGGCACTCCGGGTACCAACGTGGGCGGCATGCTGGAGAAAGTCCGGCAGGTAATGGCTGATTTAAGCGGCCAGTCCAGGGATGAAGTGCGGATCAGGGATATTCTCGCTGTCGATACGCTTGTTCCCCAGAGGGTGGTTGGCGGACTGGCCGGGGAGTTTTCCAATGAAAATGCGGTGGCCCTGGCGGCTATGGTCAGGACCAGCCGGTTTCCCATGGAAGAGATCGCCCGCCGGCTGGAGGCGGAGCTTGGTTTCCGGGTTGAGGTTGGTGGAGTAGAAGCCCAGATGGCCATCCTGGGTGCTCTGACCACGCCGGGGGTCGACCGCCCGGTAGCCATTCTGGACCTGGGTGGCGGTTCCACTGACGCGGCCTTTATTAACCGGGAAGGTAAACTGAACTTTGTTCACCTGGCCGGAGCCGGTGAACTGGTAACCATGCTCATTGCTTCCGAGCTGGGTTTGGACGACCGCCATTTGGCAGAGGAAATCAAGCGCTACCCGCTGGCAAAGGTGGAAAGCCTGTTTCACATCCGCATGGAAGATGGCACCGTTGTCTTCTATGACCAGGCTCTTGACCCCGGTGTTTTTGGCCGGGTGGTGGTGGTTAAAAATGGTGGCGAGCTGGTTCCTGTCCCTGTGGGTGAATCGGTGGAGAAAATTCGTGCGGTGCGCCGGTCAGCCAAGGAGAAGGTTTTTGTAACCAATGCTTTAAGGGCCTTGAGCCAGGTGGCCCCGGGACAAAACATCAGGCTTATTGATTTTGTGGTTCTCGTGGGTGGATCGGCCCTGGACTTTGAAGTGCCGCATCTCATATCTGATGCGCTGGCCCAGTACGGTGTCGTTACGGGGCGGGCCAATATCCGGGGTACCGAGGGGCCCCGCAACGCGGTGGCCACGGGCCTGGTTCTGTCTGCAGTTGACGGTCGTTTTGGGGGTACGGGCAGATGAGTTCTGTTTACGCCAGTTGGACAGGTGAACGCCCGGCGGTGGTCTTGATGTGCCCCGTGCGGAACGTTTCCGGGGTCCTGAAGCGGGAGATACTGCTGGGGCTGGAGGAAGAAGGGGTGCCGGTAGTGGTCCGCGAGGGTAACGGGGATGCTGAAGAACTGGGTCACCGGGCAGCCCGTCTTTCTCCCCTTGAAGTGGGTATTGGCCTGGATAGCCAGGGTAAGGCCGTAATTCACCACCGCAAGCTCCGCCGCCACCAGCCCTTGTTCACCGTCCATCTCAATTTAAGGCCGGAGGCAGCAAGAACAGTGGGCACAAATGCAGCGCGGCTGGTAAAAGTGGTGCCCTTTAAAACCATATAAGCTGTTGTTTTAAATCAGGAGGAGGTGACCGGAAATTGGCCACCCGGGCTTTAGGCCTTATTGAAACGGTAGGACTGGTAGCGGCTGTGGAGGCTGCCGATGCCATGGCTAAAGCCGCCAATGTGGAGATGGTCGGTTACGAACTGACACAGGGCGGCGGAATGGTGGTGGTTAAGATTCGTGGGGACGTGGGGGCGGTAAAGGCTGCTGTCAGTGCTGGTGTAGCTGCTGCTTCGCGGGTGGGAAGGGTTGTATCTTCCCATGTCATGCCGCGTCCCCATCAAGAAGTGGAGCCATTGATCAAAAGTCCTGCAACCAGAACTGCTGGCTGTGCTGGCCCCGCACCGGCTTCCGGAAAAGAGGGAGATACTGCTGCTCCGGACCCTTCGGGAGAGGAATTGGAGCCCATCGTTGAAAATCCGGAGCCCGAGGAAAAAAAACCGGCCGCCCCGGTCCTGGAAACAGGGAAAGCCGGGCCGGGCGCGAACGGCGCCGCAAGCACTGAAAAATGAAACCATTAAGGTTTTGCATCCTGGTTTCTGTCCGGGTTTAAAGCATACCTCTTCCGCCTGCATTACGGTACCGGAAAAAACCGAGATAATGCTGGTCAAGGATCGCCGGCGCTCCCGGAAAGGGAAAAATCACAGGTAGGTGAAGCAGCTTGGAACTGAAACAATCAACGGCGGTGCTGCCGCAGGAAATTCCCGGGGATGTAATTCACGCCCTGGTGCGGGCGGTAGTGGCGCAGGTCCAGCGCCGGCAGGCGGCGCAACGCGAAATCCTGCGGGTGCCGGTGGGAGTGTCAGCGCGTCACGTCCATCTGGCACCGGAGCATGTCGAGGCACTTTTCGGCCCCGGGTATAGCCTGACTCCCATCAGGGAACTGCAACCCGGCCAGTACGCTGCGAAAGAATGTGTAACGGTTGTGGGGCCACGGGGCGTGCTTCAGAATGTCCGTGTCCTGGGTCCACCAAGGGGACAGACACAGGTGGAGATCTCCCGTACCGATTCTTACCTTTTAGGCATTGACCCCCCGGTTCGGGATTCCGGCGATCTTTCCGGAACACCGGGCGCGGTTCTGGTTGGTCCCAGGGGGGCCATCAACCTGGAGGAGGGTGTGATACTGGCCTGGCGTCATATACACATGCCTGCCGATATAGCTGAACGCCGGGGATTCAAAGACAGGGAACTGGTACGGGTGCGTACGGAAGGGATGCGCAGGGTGGTTTTCGACCGGGTACTGGTACGTGTATCACCCGCCTACCGCCTGGAAATTCATATCGATACCGATGAAGCCAACGCGGCCGGCCTTAAAAATGGGGATCACGTACAGGTGATCGTCGATGATTAATGGGCAGCTTGAGCAGGCCAATGAATTAATCGCTGCCTTCAAATCCTGTATGGATGAACCGCTCAAAAACTGGCAGGGGCGTCTGCGTGCAGGTGTCGATCTCGGCACGGCCAATGTTGTGGTCTCAGTGGTGGATGAGACCGGCCAGCCGGTGGCCGGGGCATTAAAACCCGCACAGGTGGTGCGGGACGGCCTGGTGGTGGATTATATAGGTGCCATCAATATTGTGCGGAGTCTCGTTGAGAAACTGCGCGCAACGCTGGGAGCGGAATTATTGATAGCAGCCACGGCAGTGCCGCCGGGAACCGGAGACAGGGACGCCAGAGCTACCCGGTACGTGGTTGAAAGTGCGGAACTTGAGGTTGTGAAGGTAGTTGATGAACCCACTGCAGCATCCGCAGTGCTGGGGGTACGGGACGGAGCGGTGGTGGATGTGGGCGGCGGTACGACGGGGATTTCCATAGTTAAAGAAGGTGAAGTGGTATATACCGCCGATGAGCCGACCGGCGGTACCCATTTTACCCTGGTAATCAGCGGGCATTACGGGGTGTCTTTCAATGAGGCTGAAACTATGAAACTGGATTCCGGAAGACAGCCGGAGCTCCTCCCGCTGCTCCGCCCGGTAATGGAGAAGGTGGCAACCATTGTACGGCGCCACCTTGAGGGGTGGAATGTACCTGCTGTCTACCTGGTCGGCGGTGCCTTTTCGTTTCACGGCTTTGTTGACGTGATGCAGCGCCAGCTGGATGTCCCCGTACTGTGCCCGGCGGAACCTTTGCTGGTGACCCCGCTGGGGATCGCCCTTGAATGTCCGGCTGGCTGAGGAGGCGAGAACAGATGACCGGTGAAGAACTGGTGAATCGTATAGTGGAAGAGGTATTACGCCGTCTGAACAGGGGACAGGTCCCTGCACCATCCCTGCCGGGGCACTGCAGGATACTGGTTGTGGTTACCGGCGGGACCATTGGCGCGCGGGCTGCTCTGGAGGAACTTGCGCGCCTGAAGAGGGAGCGAGGGGTGGGGCTGGAGTACTTCATCCTTTTCTCCCGGTCGGCGGCGGCTATACATGACCCCGGGAAATGGAGACAGGAACTGCAGGCTGTTGACGTTTTGGTTGAGGGCGAAAGCAATCGTGGCAGGCATACAGAGCTTCTCAAGCTTTGTGACCTGGTGGTGGTACCCGTGCTCACAAGGACCACTGCAGCCCGCCTGGCTTCGATGTTGCTGGACTCGGCGGCAGCGGAGGTGGTGGTGGATGCCCTGATGCGCGGTCTACCGGTGATAGCGGCCAGTGATGCGGCGGACCCCACCAGCGAGGGTTTTGCCCGCCTGGGGATGAACCGGGGGTGTTCGCCACTGGTTCAGGCCATGAAAGAAAATCTGGAAAAAATTGCGGCCTTCGGGGTGATTCTGGTACCGGCCCGGGAACTGGGTGGTGCTGTGGCGGAAATGACCGGGAGGCGGGTTCAAATCGAAACGGCTCCCCGGTCGTCACGGGCTAAGAACCTGCCGGAAAGCCCCTACCAGTTACCCGCCGTTTTATCCAGCGTGCCGGCAGTCGAGCAGCGTTCCGGCCGGCGCATGGTTATCACGCGCATGGAGCTGGGAGCCCTGGTAAACAATAACGGGGTGGTCAGGATTCCCAGGGGGGCACTGGTTACGCCACTGGCCTGGGATGCAATCCAGGATGCCGGCTGGCGGGTGGAAGAAGTGTGATCCTGTTCCATGACCCCGGGGCCGGAATTAAAGAGAGGCAGGTGAGAAAGGATGATATTGGGGCGGGTAATTGGTACGGTGGTTGCCACGCGGAAAGACGAGCGGTTAACCGGCTTCAAGCTTATGGTGGTTGAAACCCTGCAACCCGGTAAAGAAACAGAATCAGAGGAATTTGTCGCTGTGGATACCGTTGGTGCTGGAGTTGGGGAAACGGTCCTGGTGGTAATGGGCTCACCTGCCTCGCGCACAGTAAACGGAGCTGGCTCGCAGGTCCCGGTGGATGCTGCCATTATTGGTATTGTTGATAGCGTGGAAATGATTGGCCGGTGAAGAAGCGGTATAAGTGGGTGGTCGGACTATGAAAAAAAAGGGTACACCCGGGTTGTATACCCGGACCGGCGACAGGGGAGAAACATCCCTTCTGGGAGGGATACGGGTAGGCAAGGACAGCCTGAGGGTCAGCGCTTACGGTACGGTGGATGAAGCAGGGGCGGCGCTGGCTCTGGGACGTTCACTGGCTTCCTGTACATGGGTTCAGGAGGTTGCCGCCAGGGTACAGCAGGATCTCTTTGTGGTTTGTTCGGAGCTGGCCCGCCCGGAAGTGCCTGCGGCAGGGGCCCGGGTGGAAGACGGGATGATCAGCCGACTGGAAGAGGACATAAACGAAGGGCTGGAGCGTATTCCCGCTTTGCGTGGATTTGCGGTTTCCGGACATATCCCTGCCGAAGCGGCGTTCGACCTGGCACGCACTATTACCCGCCGGGCGGAGCGAATGGCGGTGAGGCTTTCCAGGCGGGAGCTGGTGAGGGAAGAGGTAATCCGGTATTTAAATCGCCTTTCAGATCTGTTATTTGTCCTGGCCAGGGTGGAGGCACACGAACACCTGGTCAGGGTGGTTATGAACAAAGTTCTGGAAAAAACAAGGGGGAGTCATAAAGTGCATGAAACAATTACCCTTGATCTGGCCCGCCAGATTGCTGCTGCGGCCGAAGAAAAAGCTCACCAGATTGGAGTCCCCATGGTGATCGTGGTGGCCGATGGTGCAGGGAACCCCGTACTGCTGGAGCGTATGCCCGGCGCTCTGCTGGCCAGTCTTGATATTGCTGCAGGTAAAGCTTTTACGGCGGTAGCCTTGAAGATGGAAACGGAAAAGCTTTCTGAACTGGCCGCCCCCGGCGGGCCGCTGTACGGTATCAATACCACCAACGGAGGCAAGATTGTTCCCTTTGGTGGTGGTATTCCGCTTTACCGGGGAAGCGACATTGTGGGGGCTATCGGTATCAGTGGCGGGAGCGTGGAGGAGGATATAGAAGTGGCCCGGGCCGGGGTCGAGAAGTGGAATCAGCTCCAGGGTCGGTAGGGCCTGATAGATTTCCGGCCTGCCGGGGAAGACATAACAGGGAGGTTTTTCGCATGCAGGTAGCACAGGCTGAGATATACGCCATCGTAGAAAAAATTCTGGAAAAGTTGAACCAGCAGGATGAAGGGATGCAGGGCGCCTTCTCCAATCTGGACGATGCTGTGGAGGTTGCCAGGCGGGCGCAGGAAAAACTGGCCCTGATGGACCTCACCCGCCGGGAGGAACTGGTACGGGCCATGCGGGAGGCGGCGCTGGCCAATGCCCGCCTGCTGGCCGAAATGGCTGTCCAGGAGACCGGAAGGGGCCGCGTGGAAGACAAAATCGTGAAGAACACCCTGGCAGCACAAAAAACACCCGGGACGGAAGATTTAAAGCCCACGGCTTATACCGGTGATTACGGGCTGACACTCGTCGAGATGGCGCCCGTGGGTGTAATTGGTGCCATTACCCCGGTGACCAACCCGGCAGCTACCATCATCAATAACAGTATCGGGATGGTTGCTGCCGGCAATGCGGTGGTTTTCTCACCCCATCCCTCTGCCGAGAAGACTTCGCTCAAAACCATTGAGATCCTTCATGAAGCCATCATACGTGCCGGTGGCCCTTCCGGGCTGGTTGTAGGCCTGAGCCACCCGTCTGTGGAAAAAGCCGCCGAGTTGATGCGCCATCCGGGTATCAACATGCTGGTCGTAACCGGCGGTTCCGGCGTTGTTAAAGCAGCCTTGAGTTCCGGTAAGAAGGCTATCGGGGCCGGTGCAGGCAACCCGCCGGTACTGGTGGACCATACGGCCGATATAGACAGGGCTGCGCGGGACATTGTCATGGGGGCCAGTTTTGACAACAACATGCCCTGTATCTGCGAGAAAGCCCTGATCGTGGTTGAAGAAGTCGCCGATGACCTGATCCGCCGGATGCAGAGAGAAGGTGCCATTCTGGTAAAGGGAAGGGAAGCAGATGCCCTGACCGGGCTGGCTTTTCATGAGGCAAACGGTCATATGATGCTCAACCGGGATCTGGTAGGCAAAGATGCTTCTTATATCCTGGAACAGATCGGCGTGCATATGAGTCGTGATGCACGTCTGGTGATTATGGAAACGGATGCTGACCATCCGTTTGTAACCCATGAGCAGATGATGCCCGTACTCCCTGTTGTCCGGGTGCGTGACATTGAAGAGGGAATTCAGCTCGCTGTGCAGGTGGAGGGCAACAACCGGCACACAGCCATAATGCATTCCAAACACGTTGACTATATGACAGAATTTGCCCGGGCAGTTAAGACCACCATTTTTGTAAAAAATGCACCGTGTTATGCCGGGATTGGTGCCGGTGGTGAGGGTTACTGTACTTTTACCATTGCCGGCCCCACGGGGGAGGGCCTCACTTCGGCCAGGAGCTTCACCCGTCAACGCCGCTGCGTACTGGTAGATGGCTTCCGGATTATTTAAATAAATAACGGGTGGGTTGACCAGTGAGTGGTTGGAGCAGAGAGGAAATCATAGACCGGTTACGGCAAAGCGGTGTGGTGGGGGCTGGAGGTGCGGGATTTCCCGCCTACGTGAAGGCATCCAGCCGTGCGGAGTGGGTAATTGCCAACGCGGCTGAATGCGAGCCTCTCCTGCGGGGCAACCAGGAATTGCTCCGGCGGGTTGCCCGTGAAGTAATTGGCGGGCTGAAGATCATGATGCGGGCAACCGGTGCTTCCAGGGCCGCTGTAGGGATTAAAGCCAAGTACAGGGCTGCCGTCGGTGCCCTGCAGGAGGCGCTGATTGATGAGCCCGGGGCGGCCATAGAACTGCACTTCCTGGAGGACTTTTACCCCGCCGGTGACGAGCACGTCCTGGTATATGAAGTTACCGGCCGCGTAATTCCTCCGGGAGGGATTCCCATCCAGGTTGGTGTGGTGGTTAACAACGTTGAGACGCTGTTCAATATATGCCGGGCTATGGAAGGTCGTCCTGTAACTGAAAAAATAGTAACCGTTACCGGTGCGGTGCAAAAGCCGGTAACCCTTCGTGTTCCGCTTGGGACTTCCGTTGAGGACCTGCTGAACCTTGCCGGCGGGCCGGTAATTAACGATTTTGCTATTATTGAAGGGGGCCCGATGATGGGCCGCCTGGTGGACATGAACGCCGTTGTTTCGAAAACCACCGGGGGATTTATCATCCTGCCGGCCGATCACCCCCTGGTTTTAAATAAAAAGATGGCGATTGAAGTGGACCTGCGGCGGACGCGGGGAATGTGCTGCCACTGCGGTTACTGTACGGAACTGTGCCCCCGTTACCTGCTGGGCCACGGCCTGCGGCCGGACCGCAACATGGCCGGCCTGGCCTATGCAACCGGTGAACTGGTGGCGACAGGAGCTCCCTGGCTTTGTTCCGAGTGCGGCCTGTGTGAAGTTTTTGCCTGTCCTATGGGGCTCAGTCCCAGGCGGGTGAATGCATGGTTGAAGCGCCAGCTCTCCCGCAACGGGTTCAAACCTCCAGGTGATAAATTGCGTGGTTTACATCCCCTGCGGTCGTACCGCCGCGTACCAACGGCACGCCTGGTTAACCGTCTGGGGTTGTCCCGCTACGATCTCCCGGCACCTCTTCAGGAAGAGGCCGTTGGCCCACAGGTGGTCAGGTTGCTGCTCAAACAACATGCAGGAGCGCCGGCAGTTCCCGTTGTCAAACCCGGGGAACGGGTGGTAGCCGGCCAGGTGGTGGCCGGAGTGCCTGATAATGTCCTGGGAGTGCCGGTTCATGCCAGCATCAATGGTCGCGTTGTACAGGTTTCTGCAGATGCGGTGCTAATCGAAGCGGAAAGGGTGGGTGACGGCGGTTGATGAATGCCCTGGGTATGGTGGAGTGGCGGGGTATTGCCCGCGGCATAGCAGCTACGGACGCACTGCTCAAGTCATCACCGGTTGAACTGGTGCTGGCCACTCCCGTTTGTCCGGGCAAGTTTGTGGCCATGGTCAGCGGGGAAGTAGGGGCCGTGCGAAACGCCGTGCGTACGGCGGTGGATTTTGATTCTGAAAATGTGGTTGATTCCCTCGTGCTCGGTACGGTGCATCCATCGGTAGTTCCGGCCCTGACAGGAACATCGGCAGTTCGCGCCGCCAGGGGAGCGCTGGGAGTTATTGAGACCTTTTCCTGTGCGGCTGCCATCAAGGCAGGGGATGCCGCCGCTAAAGGCGGGCAGGTACAGCTGCTGGAGATCCGCCTGGCGCGGGGACTGGGAGGTAAATCCCTGGTTCTCTTTCAGGGAGAAATCGCAGCAGTGCAGGCGGCAGCGGAAAGAGCCGTGGCTGCTGTGGAAAACGGCCTGATCGTGGGTAAAGAGGTAATTTCCAGCCCGCACCGGACGCTTTGGGAAAGGTTGTTTTAACCAGAAGGAAGGAAGAGGCAATATGACGGGGCAATACAACGGGGAAAAGATTCTCGTTATTAATCCTGGTTCCACTTCAACGAAAATAGCTTTTTTTGTGGGAGAGAGAAAGCAGTGGGTCGAAAATGTTGCCCATCCGGCAGACGAGCTGGCGGTTTTCCCGCGCATAGTTGATCAGCTCGATTTCAGGCTGGAAGCGCTGCGGCGGGCATTGCAGAATAAAGGGCTTTATATAGAAGAATTAACCGCCATTGCAGCAAGGGGCGGCTTGTTAAAGCCCATTCCGGGTGGCGTCTATGCGGTTGACCGGACCATGCTCGAGGAACTGCGTGAAGAACGTTACGGCAGGCATGCCTCCAACCTGGGTGCCCTGCTGGCTCATGAGCTGGGTTCGCCATGCAACGTCCCTTCGTATATTGTCGATTCCATCTGTGTGGATGAACTTGAACCGGTAGCCAGAATTTCCGGCCTGCCCCAGATCCAGCGGCGGAGCGTTTTTCACGCCTTGAACCAGAAGCGCCAGGCCAGGCGTGCGGCAGCAGAACTGGGTAAAAAATATGACGAGGTGAATCTGATTGTTGCACATCTGGGCGGTGGTATTACCATTGGCGCTCACCGCCGGGGCCGGGTGGTGGACGTAAGTAACGGGGTGGACGGTGAGGGGCCCTTTACCCCTGAGCGCAGCGGTTCGCTGCCGGCAGCAGAGGTGGTGCGCCTGGCTTTCAGCGGCCTCTATACCGGGGAGGAACTGCTCCGCCTGATCAATGGGCGGGGAGGGTTTGTCGCTTATCTGGGAACCAACAGTGCCCGGGAGGTGGAAGAACGGGCCGCTGCAGGGGATGCGGAAGCAGACCTCCTGTTTGCAGCCCTGTGTTATCAGGTTGCCCGTGAGATCGGGGCCTGTGCAGCAGTGCTTTCCGGCCAGGTCGATGCCGTTGTGCTGACAGGCGGACTGGCATACAGCCGGCGTGCGGTGGAAGAAATTAAAAAGCGGGTAGAGTTCATCGCTCCGGTGCTTGTTTACCCCGGTGAGGATGAAATGGCTGCCCTGGCTGAAGGTGTATTAAGAGTCCTGAGGGGTGAGGAAGCACCGCGGTCTTATCAATATGAGGGGGTGGGATGGGCAGCCAAGGAAGAGAAAGTAGCGGGTTAAGATTAAGTGTGCGTACCGACAAAAATATGAGGAGGGATTAAAAAAGCTGCAAGGGAGAGATTTAGTTGTTTTAAGTATTTGCAGAATCAACCTGTTGTACCTGTACTAACTTTTTTTCAACGAGCACTTTTTTATTCAATTATTATTATGAGGAGGAAGAAATATGAACATCAAAATACTTATTTCTCCTAGTCGCTATGTGCAGGGCCCCGGGGCGATCCATTCCCTGGGTGAGCAGGCGAAAAATTTCGGGCAAAAAGCTTTCATAACTGGAGGAAAAACTGCCCTGAAAGAAACCCGTGGAGATATTGAAAAAAGTTTAAAGGAGCATAATGTAGATTCTGTATTTGAAGTATTTCGGGGAGAGTGTTGCGACAGCGAAATAGAGAGACTTAAAGCTGCAGCTACAGCAGCGGGGGCAGATTTCATAGTTGCTGTAGGTGGAGGTAAAGTCATTGATGCAGGCAAAGCGGTTGCATGCTTAATGAATAAACCGGTTGTTATCGTTCCTACTATTGCTGCTACTGATGCCCCATGTAGCGCCCTCGCGGTTATTTACACAGAAGAAGGTGTCTTTGATCGTTACTTTATACTACCTCAAAACCCCAATCTTCTGGTTGTGGATACTGCCATTATTGCTAAAGCTCCGGTGCGCTTCCTGGTTTCCGGTATGGGAGATGCTCTTGCAACCTGGTTTGAAGCTGATTCTTGTGCTAAATCTGCAGCAAAGAATATTCCTGGTGGGTATACTACCGTTACTGCATTGAACTTGGCACGACTCTGTTATGATATCCTGTTAGAATATGGAGAGGCTGCTAAGCTTGCCGTAGAAAGGGGAGTGGCAACACCAGCAGTTGAAAAGATAATAGAAGCCAACACGCTGCTTAGCGGTATTGGTTTTGAAAGCTCTGGCCTTGCAGCAGCTCATGCTATTCATGATGGATTAACAGTGCTGGAAGAAACCCACCATAGCTATCATGGGGAAAAAGTTGCCTTCGGTACCCTGGCCCATCTGGTCCTGGAAGACCGTCCGTGGGCAGAAATCAATGAGGTCCTGGATTTTTGCACGAAGGTCGGGCTTCCTGTAACTCTGGCGCAGATAGGGGTTACAGATCCTACCCCTGAAAAGATTATGCGCGTAGCTGAAAAGGTATGTGAACCTGGTATGATGGTTCACAATATGCCTTTCCCTGTGACACCACAGATGGTCTACAACGCAATATATGGTGCCGATGCCATTGGAAAAGCTTATCTCGCAAAAAGATAATTCCCCTGGTAAAATCACTAAAAGAGAAGAGCCGGAGCGAATTTTTCGCTCCGGCCCCACAAAATACAGGAGGTAATTTAAGATGCAGTTTTTCCCCCTTGCTTTAAGTATAGCAGTTCTGGCAGGAATTTGGACATATTTTTCTGGTCAATTTAATCTTCTTACCTGGCCTGCTTTTGTAAGTTGGGCACTGTTTTTTGCTTCCGGGGGTAATGCAGAGTCGGTTAAAAAGACGTTTTTCCCATCGGTTTGCGGTGTAATCCTGGGTTATTTAGCGGTGATCTGCGCTCCATACCTGGGTGGTCCCGCATTGGGGGTTGCTGTCGGAGTAGCGATTATTGCATTCATTATGGTTATGCTTGCCAGGATTGATATTTTTGCTTTCGTACCGGCACAGTTTGCGTGTTGTGCAGCATTCTTTGGAACTGGTGCCAAGTTTTGGCCAACGATAATTCCGCTCGCCACCGGGATAGGATTAGGGTACATTTCCGCTATATTACCCAATTTATTTACTAAACAGGGTAAAAAGGATTCCGCAGCTCATTAGGATAATTTTAATTATCAAATTTTTGTGACCTCAAAAAAACTTAGCCTTCAGCTGGAAATGATCCGCTGAAGGTTTTTTACATAATTTACTGACAGTCTTTCCGTTGACTATGATGTAACAATGTTTAATAATTTAATTAATTGTTAGCAATATAAGTAAACATTATAAGTAAACATTCTAAATCGCAATGAGAAAGAAGGGGTTCCGGATGGCTGAGTACGTTTATGGCCTGCCGGTGCATGGTTATCTGAGGGAATTAGTTGCAGTATCTCTGCTGCAGGAGGTCGTGGATAAATTTGCCAGGGCTACGGGTGTTGCGGCTATCGTGGTGGACGTGGATGGGACACCCATTACCAAGCCCAGTAATTTCACCGAGTTCTGCCGTTTGGTGCGCTCCTCGCCAGTTGGTGAGAAAGGGTGTTATGAATCGGACCGGCGTGTCGGTGAGGCGGCAGCCAAGTGGAAAAGTCTCAGCCTGCACCAGTGCCACTGTACTTTGATCGATATGGCGGCCCCGCTAATTGTGGACGGCGTGTACTGGGGAGCGGTACTTTGCGGGCAGGTATTGCTGGAGCCTCCGCAGGAGGAGCAGATTAAGCAGGTTCGACAGGTGGCCCGCCGGTACGGGGTGGATGAAGAAAAACTGTGCGCTGCTCTGCACAGAATTGAAGTGGTCACGGAGGAAAAAATCCGGGCTGCAGGGGAGCTGTTGCAAATTGTAGCCAATTACATCGTGGAGATGAGCGTATCACGCATTACCAGCCAGCGTCTCACCCGGCAGCTTAAAGAGAAGGCCGATATGGAACGGGTGATGCACCAGCTGGAACTGCGCGCCCTGCAATCACAGGTCAACCCCCATTTCCTCTTCAACACGTTGAATGCTGCCTGCCACCTGGCCATGATTGAAGGAGCTTCCCGTACAGAAGAATTGCTCCATGCGCTGTCCGGCCTGCTCCGCTATACCCTGCGCAAGATAGACCAGATGGTTTCCCTGCGTGAAGAGCTGGAGCATATTAATAACTATCTATTCATTCAAAAGACAAGGTATGGAGATCATATTCAAGTTGAAATGCATGCCGAGCCGGAAGCATTGAACGCTATGATTCCTCTGATGACGCTGCAACCGCTGGTCGAGAATGCCATCGTACACGGACTGGAACTCAAAGAAGATGGGGGAACAATTTTTATTAACGCCCGCTACCAGGGGGAAAAGGTGTGCATTGAAGTCCGTGATACAGGCATGGGTATGGAACCGGGTGTTGCGAGCCAGGTTCTGGAAGGCAACCGGTCCGGACAGGGGCATACCACGGGTCTGGGACTAACCAACGTACACCAGAGGCTGCGGCACTGCTTCGGTGAGAAATACGGTCTGGAAATTTTTAGTTCGCCGGGAGAAGGGACTACAGTAAAGGTCTGGATTCCGCTAAAAAATCAAAATAGTTAAAGGTTGCGAAGGGAGACTTATGCGAACAATATGAAAGAAATGAAACTTCTGGTTGTTGATGATGAGTATCTGGAAAGGCAGGCCGTTCGCCTGATTCTTGAGCGAGCGGAAGAACCCATTAAAGTGGTGGGTGAAGCAAGGAACGGCCATCAGGCTGTAAAGCTGGCCGGGGAACTGCAGCCGGATATCGTCTTACTTGATGTGAAGATGCCCGGCATGGACGGGCTGGCTGCAGCAAAGGAAATAAGAAAGATTTTACCCGGATCTGCCATTATATTCCTTACGGCCTATAATGAATTTGATTATATTCAGGAAGCCCTCCGTATCGGGGTGGCGGATTTTCTGCTCAAGCCCGTCAGGGCGCAGGAGCTTATCGATGTGCTTAAAAATACGCGCCTTCAACTTCTGCGGGAACGTGAGGAGCAGGCGGAATATAAGAAATTACAGGACCAGCTGGCCGAAGCTCTTCCCTGGCTGCGGATTAACCTCGGCCTGGGGCTTATCTGGGGTTTATGGGAAGATCGGGCTGCTGTGGAACAGCAGGCCCGGCTGGTACGGTTGGAGACATTGCCCCGGGTTGCTTTTGGTGTCTGCATGGAAAGGCGGCTGGAGGGCAATAGTTCTTCCCTGGCCAGATTTGAATTGCTGCGCTATCAACTGCAACATCTGGTGGAAGAAACTTTGAGCCGGCATCCCTGGGGGTTATGTCTCCCGGTAAGTGAACGTATGCTGATAGGCCTGTGGGGTAATCGGGGGCCGGAACAGGAAAAGCGCCTTCGCCAGCTTGCGGGGGAAATTATTGAAGCTGCTGCTGAAAGGCTTTCCCTGGGGGTAACTGTTGGCCTCTCCCGTTTTTATGAGGATATAAGCCAGTTGCCCCGTGCGGCCTGGGAGGCTCAAACCGCGGCCCATCTTGGCATGTTTTACCTTGGGCCCGAGCGGGTAGTTCATGTGGACGAGCTGGAACATAAAAGTGGCAGGGATGAGGTCGTTTGCGCAGCTGGAGAAAGGGAATTGGTGGAAGTACTGCACAGCGGCGATGTGGAAAAAGCCAGGAAGACATTCCGGCAGTTTCTGGTTTCCGTATTCGGCAGCCGGGATACCGACCTTCACCTGATTAAAGCCCGCCTGATGGCCATACTGGTGGGATTCTCGCGCAGTATGGGCAGTTACGGGGGACAGGAAGCTGTGCATTTCTATAACAAATTTGCCCGCCAGCTTTCCCTCTGTCTCTCAATAGAAGAACTGGAAGAATGGGTGGCAGAACTGGTGCTGTCGGGTAACGATCCCTCTGCCGGTCGGACCGGTGCCATGGTGCACAGTGCAGTTAAAAAAGCCCTGGAATATATTCACGAAAATTATCAAAGGGAAGTGTCTCTTGCCGATATTTCCCGGATAATTTACCTTAGCCCCGATTATTTCAGCAGGGCATTTAAAGAACAGATGGGGTGTACTTTTTCGGAATATCTGCTGCGCCTGCGCATTGAGAAGGCCAAAAAGTTACTGGCCGAAACGGATTTGCCTGTGGGTGAAATCGGCCGGCAGGTGGGTTATCCCGATCCCAACTATTTCAGTCGTGTTTTCAGCCGCTCCATGGGGATGCCCCCCAGCCGTTACCGCCAGATTATGATGCGTTGCGATCATCGGGCTTCACCAGACCGGTTAAAAACAGGTTTATTTACAAAGTAATTACTTTATCCGGCCGAAAGGATTTTTGACTTTTATATAGAAATAAACTGTTCAAACTCGACGTTTATATTTACCATTTAATCCGGGTCACAACCGGCCGATTTCGGTGGAGGGGATGTACCGGAAAATGGTGCTGTACTTTCAGAAAGGTGAGTCCCTGGCGACGGGTTCGCATCCGGCCACCGGGCGGCGGCGCCTGCGTTTTAATAAAAAACGTCTGCCCGTCCTGCTGATAGCGGTTTTGCTCTGTTATCTCGTGCTTTCATTTTTTTCCCAGTTTCACCGTCTGGATGCCATGCAGCGGGATGTGAAACAGCTTCAGGATCAGCTGGCTGATTTGCAGAGGAAAAACGCGGAGCTAAAACAGCAGCTGAAGATGGTCCAGTCAGACGAGTACATCGAACAGGTGGCCAGGGAACGGCTGGGCCTGGTTAAGCCGGGTGAGGCGCGTATTGTGCCGGTAAAACCGGAGGAATAAACCTGCACCACCTCCAGGGGCACCGGCCCGGATTGAAAAATTAAATCTTTCTTGACACATTTTGTCTTCCGGGCATATAATTAACCAGGGTTTAAACAGAGGGAGGCCAAGCCGCGGGAACATGCCGGTAGAAGTGGGTAATGTTTTGGAAGGTGTGGTAACCGGGATTGCTAATTTCGGAGCCTTTGTTCAGCTTCCCGGTGGTGAAACGGGTCTGGTTCACATTTCTGAAGTGGCCGATGAATATGTGAAGGATATCAACCAATTTTTAAAAGTTAACGACCGGATAACGGTGAAGGTTATTTCCGTGGATGCCCGGGGAAAAATAGGACTGTCCATCAGACAGGCCAGGGATCCGGGGGAGAGGCCATTCCGACGCAGGCGGTTTGAGCCCTCCTTTGAGGAAAAATTGAGCCGTTTCCTTAAAGAAAGCGAGGAGTTGCAGCAGTCCCTGCGCAGGAGTCTTGACGCCAAGCGGGGGGGCCGGGGCTCGGGCCGGCGTTTTTTCTAGTGAGCGGGATATATTCAGGAGCAGTGCGGTATGTTAATGGCATTCCAGAAAAAGGAATGCTTTTTTAGTTTATCCGGGGAAGGTGTTGGGGGTAAGTGCGTATAGCGGTAATTGATATCGGTACCAATTCAACCCGCCTGCTGGTAGCCGATGTGCAAGGAGAAAAGGTGGAACGGGTGGTTCATTTCGATCTGGTAACCACCAGGCTGGGAGAGGGAATTGGATCCGGGTATTTAAAAAAAGAGGCCATCAGGAGAACATGCGGGACTTTGAAGCATTTTCTGGAACGCAGCCATTCCCTGCGGGTGGAACGGGTCATAGCGGCAGCTACCAGTGCCGTGCGGGATGCCCGCAACCGTGAGGAGTTCCTGGAGGAGGCCCGCCGGGCCGGCCTGGAGGTAACAGTCCTTTCCGGGGAGGAGGAAGCTTACCTCAGTTACCTGGGGGTTGTGGCCGGTCTTGCCGTGAAAAGAAGCGGCCTGGTGGTCATGGATGTTGGCGGTGGAAGTACCGAATTTATCTGGCCGCAGGGGGATCTGCTTTACTGCCGCAGCGTTAACGTGGGAGCGGTGCGTATGACAGAAGGGGGGCATGACGATGCTGCTATCAGCCGCCTGCTTTCCCCCGTACTGGAGCAGGTCCGGTTAAATTCTCCCCGCCACCTGGTAGGAGTGGGGGGAACGGTTACCACCTGTGCGGCTATGGTGCAGAAGCTGGCCGTTTATGATCCGGACAGGGTACACGGTTTTGTGATTTCCATCGAGGAGGTGGAAGATTTGCTGGACGTTCTCTCCCGCTGTACCCTGGAAGAAAGACGCCGCCTGCCCGGCCTGCAGCCGGAAAGGGCTGATATTATTACTGCGGGTCTGCGCATTGTTCGCCTGGTAATGCGGGAATTAAACATTTCCTGCCTGCAGGTGAGCGAAACGGACATAATGCACGGTCTGGCCATTAAGGCCGCAACTGGTGTCGAAAGAAAAAATGTTATTATTTACCAATGATGACAAAAAATGCCCACCCCCTGTACTATAATTTTCAGTTAAGGAAAGGTAAGGGGTGGCACTTGTGTCGGAAGAAATTAACGTCTATCCCTACCAGCGGGCGGGCCAGGAAAAAAAGAAAAAACGCGTTGTGGAAAAGAGAAAACGCTGGAAAATTAAATTCAGGCCGGCACCGGTGGCGTTCCTGACCCGGGAAGCATTAATTTTACTTGTGGCCGGCTTTTTTCTGGCACGGGCCGTCTTCCTGGGGGAAATTGTTCCCTGTGCTGCTGCTTTCGTGGCCGCAGCAGCCCGGGCCTTTCCTCAAGCCGGCTGGGCCGCCCTTCTGGGGGCCGGGGCGGGCCTGATCACCGTTAATTCCGGTCTGGCCCTGGCCGGTTCGCTGGCCACGGTGATCCTGGCACTGGTGCTGGTGCGGGCTGTGCCCGGAAGCATTAAAAGACCGCAGCTGGTGGTGGCGGCTGCCGTTTTTTCCCTGACCGTGGTTGTAAAAGGAGGGCTGCTGGCCTTTACCGGGCCCTCTCCCTACCAGTTTATCAGCATCTTTTTTGAAGGCGGGTTTGCCGCCCTTTTAACCCTGGTCTTTCTTGCCGGCCTCCCATCCCTGGACAAGCTTACCGGCCTGTCTTCCCTGACGGGGGAGGAATTATTTTCCCTGCTGGTACTGCTGGTGGCCGTGGTGGCCGGCACCGGTGACCTGCAGGTGGCCATGTTTACCCTGAAAGGGCTACTGAGCAAGCTGATTATCCTGCTGGCCGCTCTGCTGGGCGGGGTGGGGCTGGGCGCTGCCGTGGGCGCGGTGGTGGGCATTATACCGGGGCTGGTTTATACTGCCGTTCCCACCATGATTGGTGGTTATTCCTTTGCGGGTTTGCTGGCCGGGCTGTGCCGGGGCCTGGGCAAGCCCGGGGTTGCCCTGGGTTTTCTGCTGAGCAACATTATTTTATCCGTTTATGTGACAGATTTTGGAGATCTGACGGCGGTTATGGGGGAAGCTGCCCTGGCCGTATTGCTGTTCCTGTTTATTCCGGGACGGTACATTGGCTCTTTAAGCAAATCCCTGTTCCCCCTGGTAATGAAAGTACAGGGCGCGGCACCCGCTGCAGACCGGGTGCAGGCCGTGGTTGCCGGCCGTATGCGTAACTGGTCTCTGGTTTTTGATGAACTTTCCCGCAGTTTTGACCATAACCCTGCGCCTTCACCCGGGGAAAAAGAGGAACCTTCCCTGCAATCCCTGTTTAATCAGATTGCCAGTAAAGTGTGCCAGGGGTGCGGCCTGTACCGTACCTGCTGGGAATGGGAATTTTTTCACACCTACCAGAGCCTGCTGGATCTGTTCACCATGGTGGAGATGTACGGTCAGGTCAGCGGGTCTGATCTGCCGGAAAAGCTCCGCCGCCGGTGTTCCCGGCCAAAGGAGCTGGCCATTACCGTTACCTGCCTGTATGAAACCTATAAATTAAACCGTTACTGGTTGAAGAGGATGGCTGAAAGCAGGGAGATAGTCTCCGAACAGTTGAAAGGCGTGGCCCAGATTATAGAGAACCTTTCCTCGGAGCTGGAATTTGAGGTCCAGGCCCTGACCGGTAATGAACATCTACTGAAACAAAAGCTCAAGCAGGCGGGGTTCCCGGTGACCGAAGTAAGGGTTCACCGGCAGGATGAGGATCAGGTTGAGGTCATGGTTACCCGGAGCACCTGCGACCGGCAGAACGAATGCAGGGAAATGGTGGAACTCCTGTCCCGGTTGACGGGAAAGTCCCTGGCTTTACCCTTTACCCGGTGTCCTGTTTTTAAGCCCGAACAATGGTGTAGTTTTCGCCTGTACAGCAGGCTGAAGTTTGCCCTGGAGCTGGGAGTGGCCGGGGTTGGTAAAAACGGAAGCTCTGTGTCGGGGGATAGTTATGCTTTCCTTCCCTTAAGGGAGGGGAAGTTCGCCCTGGTTTTAAGCGACGGCATGGGCAGTGGTGCGGAAGCAGCGCTGGAAAGCAGTACAGCCGTATCTCTTTTGAGCAGGCTCCTGGAAGTGGGGCTGGACCGCAATCTGGCCATAAAAACCGTCAATTCCATAATGATTCTCCGTTCTCCCGGGGAAACTTTTGCCACCCTGGATATGGCCATGCTTGATCTTTTTGAGGGACAGGCCGAATTTGTTAAAATTGGTGCTCCCCCCACTTTTCTCATTAGAAACAAACGGGTGAGCATGATCCGGGCCAGCTCCCTGCCGGTGGGCATTATCAGGGATATTGACGTGGCTTCCGTGGCCAGGACCCTTCTGGAGGGAGATGTGCTGGTTATGGTCAGCGATGGTATTATCGATTCCTACCGCGGTTCGGGAGACAGGGAAGACTGGATCCTCGGTGTGCTCCGGGAAATAAGCGACTTCCGTCCCCAGGAGCTGGCGGAGCTGCTGCTTAAACTGGCCCAGACCGGGGCGGGCGGCGAAAAGCAAAACGACGACGACATGACCGTGCTGGTGGCCCGGGTAGCAAAGGCAGTGCCCTCCTGAAAAGGGCCCGGGCTGTGTGCCCAACTTCTTATGTGCCCTGGTTTAAAAGGAGGAGCGACCTGGAGTGAGCGTTGCCGGGCCAGGCCACGTGCCGCGGACAGGATGTCCGCGGAGGCCACCTGAACACAGGAGGTGTGAATGTGGCCGGTACCCGCCGAAGACCGGAGCCGGGGCCTTTTGGCCCGGCCAGCGATACGACCGGGAGCGACGACTAAAACCAGGGCACATCCCAGAAGTACCTTTACTTACAGGCTGCGCTCTCTTGAAGAGGGCCTTTTTTAATTTGCTTCTACCGTGGTACATTTTTTACCACCGGGAAGGAAAAAAATATTATTTGTGGAATTGTAGTATTTCGGATGCACAAATGGGAGTGCCGGGGATGGCTCTGGAACAGGTTGTTCGCTTGTTCATTAATAAATTCGGTATGATTTCCCCCGGAGACAGGGTACTGGTCGGGGTTTCCGGTGGCCCCGATTCGGTGGCTCTTTTGCACCTTCTCTGGAGAATGAAAGACGAACTGCAAATCTCCCTGGCCGTGGCCCATCTAAACCACATGTTTCGTGGCGAAGAGGCCCGGGCCGATGCCCGGCTGGTTGAAGAATTGGCAGAAAGCCTGGGGTTACCGGCATATGTGGAAGAATTTGATGTGCCTGCCTACCGGGAACGCACCGGCCTTTCAGCTCAAGAGGCGGCCCGTCAGGTGCGTTACCGTTTTTTCGAGGAGGTGGCGGGACGTGCCGGTGCCTCCCGGGTGGCCCTGGGCCATCACGCCGATGATCAGGCGGAAACCATTCTCTTTAATTTTTTACGCGGTACCGGTCTGGCCGGTTTAAAGGGCATTCCTCCTGTCAGGGGAAAGTACATTCGCCCCCTGCTGGATGTTCGCCGTCACGAAATTGAGAAATATTGCCGGGAACATTCCCTGCCTGTGCGGGAGGATGCTTCCAATAAAAAAACCATATATACCCGTAACCGGATCAGGTTGCAACTGATTCCCCAATTGGAGGCGGAATATAACCCACGGCTGGTCGAGGCTCTTATGCACCTGGGGCATATCTGCCGGGAAGAAGATGGTTATCTGGAGGACCAGGCCGCCCTTCTGTATGAGCAGGTATCTGAAGCGGGAAGGGAGAACTATCTGCTTTTAGAGGTAAAGGGTTTGTTGTCTTCTCCTCCGGCCCTGGTACGCCGGGTTTTGCGCCGGGCCTGGCGACAGCTCACCGGCACAGGGACGGATCTAACCTATCTGCAGGTGGAATCTTTGCTGGACCTGTTGTATAAACCCGCCGGGGGTAAAATAGTGGAACTTCCCCGGGGGGTTAAGGCGTCCCGTTTTGACCGGTTCTTGCGCCTGTGGATAGGGGGTGTTGTCTCTACTGTGCCCGATTACAGTTATCCCCTGGAAGTTCCGGGCATAACCTATATTCCGGAGATCAATACCTCCATTGAAGCCAGGCTCGTTACCCTCGAAGAAGCTCCGGATCCCGGGCTTCTTTCCCCCCGGGAGGCCCTGCTGGATTATGATACCTTACCTGCCATGCTGGTTGTCCGCAGGCGCCGGGAAGGAGATCGTTTTCAGCCTCTGGGTATGCCTGCCCGGATGAAGTTAAAAAAGTTTCTCATTGAACAGGGAATTCCCCGGGAAGAGCGGGACCGCCTACCCCTGGTGGAGGCGGGAGGGGAAATTGTCTGGGTGGGGGGAGTACGTCCTGGCGAACCATGGAAGGTTACCGGGAAGACCAGAAGATGTCTTTACCTGCGCATTCGGGAGGGGGATATGCAAGGCTGAAAAATTGAAACAGGGTCGAAAATATGTTAAATTAAGCTTATGGTTAAATGGAGCGGTTTTGCTGAGAGGAGTGGATTTGTTGAACAGGGTCCTGAAAAATTTAAGCATATATATTTTAATTGTGCTGGTTATTATAGTCCTGATTAAATATACCCAGCCGCCCACTACGGGAATGGAAGAGTGGAACTATAACAGGTTCATCCAGGCAGTAAATCAGGGCCAGGTTCAAGAAGTAACCATCCAGTCCAGGGAGCATACAAACCTGATTACCGGAACAACAAAAAACGGTACCAGGTTCCAGGTTACGGGGTTAAAAAATGATGCTCAAATAACTACCATTTTGCTCGATAAGGGCGTGGAAGTTAAAATTCAGGAGCCTCCTTCCCCGGGCTGGTGGGCCAACATTCTGAGCAGCCTTTTGCCCATCCTGATTTTCGTTTTGCTGTTCTTCTTTATGATGCAGCAAACCCAGGGTGGGGGCAACCGGGTGATGTCCTTTGGTAAGAGCCGGGCCCGCCTGCATACCGATGATAAGAAGCGGGTTACCTTTGCCGATGTGGCGGGTGCCGATGAAGTTAAGGAAGAATTGCAGGAAATAGTGGAGTTCCTGAAAAACCCGAAAAAGTTTGCCGAACTGGGAGCCCGCATTCCCAAAGGGGTGCTTCTCTACGGGCCCCCCGGAACGGGTAAGACCCTTCTGGCCCGGGCAGTGGCCGGAGAAGCGGGGGTACCCTTTTTTAGCATTAGCGGCTCTGATTTTGTGGAAATGTTTGTGGGCGTCGGCGCCTCCCGGGTGCGGGACCTTTTCGACCAGGCCAAGAAAAATGCTCCCTGCATTGTCTTCATTGACGAGATTGATGCCGTGGGCCGGCAGCGGGGTGCGGGCCTGGGTGGCGGTCATGACGAGCGGGAGCAAACCCTGAACCAGCTGCTGGTTGAAATGGATGGCTTCAGCCCCAACGAGGGGATCATCATCATTGCCGCCACCAACCGCCCGGATATCCTGGACCCCGCCCTGTTAAGGCCCGGCCGGTTTGACCGGCAGGTGGTGGTGGATATCCCCGATGTGGTGGGACGCAAGGAAATTCTCAAGGTGCATGTGCGGGGCAAGCCCCTGGCTCCCGATGTGGACCTGGATGTGCTGGCCCGGCGCACACCGGGCTTTACCGGTGCCGATCTGGCCAACCTGGTAAATGAAGCCGCTCTCCTGGCCGCCCGCAACAATAAAACCCAGATCTCCATGCAGGAACTGGAGGATTCCATTGAAAGGGTTATTGCCGGCCCGGAGAAAAAATCCAAGGTTATCAGCGAGCAGGAAAAGAAGCTGGTTTCCTACCACGAAGCCGGCCATGCCGTGGTGGGGTATCTCCTTCCCAATACCGATCCGGTGCACAAGGTTTCCATTATTCCCCGGGGCAGGGCCGGGGGCTACACCCTGCTCCTGCCCAAGGAAGATCGCTATTACATGACCCGTTCCATGCTCCTGGACCAGGTGACCATGCTGCTGGCCGGCCGGGTGGCTGAAGCCCTGGTTTTGAAGGAAGTCAGCACCGGTGCGCAGAACGACCTGGAGCGGGCCACCGAGATAGTCCGGCGCATGGTCATGGAGTACGGCATGAGCGAAGAGATCGGCCCCATGACCCTGGGGCGCAAGCAGGAGACAGTCTTTTTGGGACGGGATCTGGCCCGGGACCGGAACTATGGCGAAGAGGTAGCCGCAGCCATTGACAAGGAGGTCCGGCGCATGATTGAGAGCTGTTACAACCGGGCCAAAGAGCTTCTGGAAAAGCACATGGACACGCTGCACCTGGTGGCCAGAACACTTTTCGAAAAGGAAACCCTGGAAGCGGAGGAATTTGCCGCTCTGATGAAACAGGCCGGGGAAGAAGAGCACAGTGCCAAAAATTAGATGCCGGGGCCTGTTTTACGTAAATATTCAGGGAAGCCGTCATGGCAACAATGCGGCGCTGTCCGGAGCGAAAACTGATGTAAGCGGGGACAGCGCCGCCTCCAGCCGGGGCTCGTTGAATATTTACGTTTTACCAATCCGCAATACTTATCAGGAGGAGTCGTGGTATGGAACGGACCTTTGTGATGATTAAACCCGACGGGGTTCAGCGAAACCTGGTGGGGAACATTATTGCCTGTTTTGAGAAGAAGGGGTTGAAAATAGTCGGCTTGAAAATGATGCGCATCCCGCGGGAGCTGGCTGAAAAGCATTATGGAGAACACAGGGACAAGCCATTTTTCGGCTCACTGGTGGATTACATAACGTCGGGACCGGTGGTAGCCATGGTTCTGGAGGGAAAGGATGCGGTGACGACGGTCCGGGAAATGATGGGGGCCACCAACCCCTTGAAGGCTGCTCCGGGAACTATCCGTGCCACTTACGGGATGGATATCGGCCGCAACGTGGTTCACGGTTCCGATTCGCCGGCCAGTGCTGCCCGGGAGATCGGCCTGTTTTTTGCACCGGAAGAACTGGTGGATTACCAGAGAGACGTGGACCGCTGGATTTATGAATAGGAGAGTGGCGCAGCAGGCCACTCTTTTTTAAACCTGAATTTTTAATGAACATAATAAAAAAATTATTTGAAGAAGGAATTCTCTGATAAAATGACGAACTTGTAAAGAATAGCAAGGGGTGAGATGGATTGGCGGGAGAACTTAAAATTGGCCTGCGGGGTGAAGCCTCTACGCGGGTCACGGAAGATAATACTGCCCTGGCTTACGGCAGTGGGGGAGCAAGGGTTTTTGCCACCCCCGCGATGATCGGCCTGATGGAAAAAGCGGCCCTTTCTTCGGTGGACCCGCTTCTGGAACCGGGGCAGGTCACTGTTGGTATCCGGGTGGATGTGGAGCACCTGGCCGCCACTCCTGTGGGAATGGAAGTTGTTGCCACCTCAGAACTGGTGGAAATTGACGGCAGGCGCCTTGTGTTCAAGGTGGAAGCCCGCGATGAGCAGGAGTTGATCGGCCGCGGTACCCATGAGCGCTTTATTGTTGACGGGGAGCGTTTCCTTTCCCGGGCTGCAGCGAAGTTGAAATCTACCTCCTGAGTCCAGCCATGGATATTCCGGTTTCTGCCGGGATGTCGTTTTATGTAGCTTACTTTAAGATAAGGAAGAGGGGGGGAAGGAGAGTATTTCGGGGCAGCGGTAGCGTTAGAGGGTTATAAATAAAATTTAAATTAATTATTTTCAACCAAGCGGAAAGGAGAGAAAATTTATGCCTTACGATGCCACCAAGATGGCTGACTGGCAGATTGCCGAAGAAGCGGAAAAGAATATGCCCACTCCTGAAGAGTGGCGCGAAAGACTCGGCCTGGAGAAGGATGAGGTCATTCCCTACGGCAGGATCTGCAAGCTTGACTTCATGAAGATCATTGAGCGCTTAAAGGACAGGCCGAACGGCAAGTACATCAACGTTACGGCTATTACTCCCACCCCGCTGGGAGAAGGTAAGACTACCACCACCATCGGCCTGGTTGAAGGCCTGGGCAAGAGGGGCAAAAACGTGGGCTGTGCCATCCGCCAGCCGTCGGGCGGCCCCACCTTCAATATTAAGGGTACGGCAGCCGGTGGCGGTAATGCCCTGGCCATCCCCATGACCGAGTTTTCCCTGGGTCTGACGGGGGACCTCAACGACATCATGAACGCCCACAACCTGGCCATGGTAGCCCTGACCTCCCGCATGCAGCACGAGCGCAACTACGATGACGCCGAGCTGGCCAAGCGGAACCTCCGCCGGCTGAATATCGACCCCACCCGGGTGGAAATGGGCTGGACCATCGACTTCTGCGCCCAGGCGCTGCGCAACATCATCATCGGCATCGGCGGCCGGATGGACGGCTACATGATGCAGTCCAAGTTCCAGATTGCCGTCAGTTCCGAGCTTATGGCTATCCTGGCGGTGGCCAACGACCTGAAGGATCTGCGGGAACGCATTGGCAAGATCATCGTGGCCTTCGATATGAAGGGCAACCCGGTTACCACCAGTGACCTGGAAGTGGCCGGTGCCATGACCGCCTTCATGCGCAACACCATTAACCCCACGCTGATTTCCACGGTGGAATACCAGCCCGTGCTGGTCCATGCCGGTCCGTTTGCCAATATCGCCATAGGCCAGTCTTCCATCATTGCCGACCGGATCGGTCTGAAGATGTTTGACTATCACATCACCGAGAGCGGCTTTGGTGCCGACATCGGCTTTGAAAAATTCTGGAACGTCAAGTGCCGCATGAGCGGCCTGGTACCCAACGTTTCCGTGATTGTGGCCACCATCCGTGCCCTGAAGATGCACGGCGGTGGACCGAAGGTTGTGCCCGGCCGGCCGCTTCCCGACGAGTACACCAGGGAAAACCTGGCCCTGCTGGAGAAAGGCATCGAGAACCTGATCCACCACATCGGCATTGTCAAGAAGGCCGGCATCAATCCTGTGGTCTGTATCAACTCCTTCTACACCGATACCCCCGACGAGATCAAGCTGGTCCGCCGCCTGGTGGAAGAAGCCGGCGCCCGCTGCGCGGTATCCGAGCACTGGCTCAAGGGCGGCGAAGGTGCTCTGGAGCTGGCCGATGCGGTCATCGATGCCTGCAATGACCCCGTGGACTTCAAGTTCCTCTACCCGCTGGAAATGCCGCTGCGGCAGAGGGTGGAGATTATCGCCAGGGAAGTCTACGGAGCCGACGGTGTAGTCTGGACGCCGGAAGCGGAAGCCAAGGCCAGAATGATCGAAGAAAATCCCGCCTACCGCGACTTTGCCACCATGATGGTCAAGACACACCTGAGCTTGAGCCACGACCCGAACCTCAAGGGCGTGCCCAAGGGCTGGGTTCTGCCGGTGCGCGACGTGTTAATCTTTGCCGGGGCCAAGTTCCTCTGCCCGATGACCGGTACCATCAGCCTGATGCCCGGTACCAGCTCCGACCCCGCTTTCCGGAGAATAGACGTGGATGTAAATACAGGCAAAGTTATCGGTCTCTTCTAAGGGAAGAAACTCCCGTAGGGGCACTCCGGTTTACCCGGGGTGCTTTTTTGTTCAAAACAGGGGCGGGAAAATGCGAATTATCTGGTTATTAAATTGACACTTGTTCAGGTTGCCGCTATAATTATGTCAATGGCCGTTTTTTAGCTGTCATGCGGGGGCCTGGAAAATCTCCAAATAAATTCCAAAAGCAACTGGTAATTGCAAGAAAAATACCAGCAGTTAGGAGTGTTGCCAATGTCCAGACCACCGAAATGTCGCAGGGTAGAATTTATTCCCCGCCTGACTTTCTTCAAGCCGGCGGGGGTACCTCTCCGGGACCTGGAAGAAGTGGGCCTCACCGTGGAAGAACTGGAAGCCATACGTTTGAAGGATTTGCTGGGATTGGAGCAGGAGGCCTGCGCCGAGAGGATGGGAGTTTCCCGCCCCACCTATCACCGCATTTTAAGCGCTGCCCGGGCCAAGGTGGCCGAGGCGCTGGTCAACGGCAAGGCCATCCGGGTGGAAGGTGGTAACTTCCAGCTGGTGATGCGTCGTTTTCTCTGTGAAAAGTGCGGCCACCAGTGGGAGCTGCCGTGCGGTCAGGGTCCCCGGGGTTTGGAGATGACCTGTCCCAATTGCGGAAGTACCGAATTTTACCGTATCAACCAGGATGGAACACCGTTCCGCTGCCAGCGCTGGGAAAAGTGCAGGAAGCTGGATAAAATGGCCGAAAATGAGTAGCTTGTCTCGTAAATAAACGGGGTGGGTCCTTTGCAGCGGGTGGGACGGATTATCAGGGACAGCTATTACCGGTACTACCTGGAGCAGAATGCGGCCCGGGAAAAGGACAGGCCCTTTTGCCGGCATGATTTTCAGCATATGCTGGATGTGACCCGGATCAGCTATATTTTAGTGGTGGAAGGCAACCTGCTTCCTGAATTTATTTGCCAAAATCGTCTGGACAGCCACCAGGCGGCCAAAGAGGTGGTTTATGCTGCCGGGCTGTTGCACGATATCGCCCGCTGGCAGCAGTACGACACCGGGGAAGACCATGCCGCGGCGGGTGCCCGCCTGGCCGGGCCAATTCTGGAACGGGCGGGGTTTTTGCCCCGTGAAATAGAAGTGATTACCCGGGCCATCGCCGCCCACCGGCGGGGGGAGCCCTGGGGAGGGATGCTGGGGCGCCTTTTATGCCGGGCCGATGACCTGGCCCGCCCCTGTGCCCTTTGCGCTGCCCGCGAGAAGTGTTATAAGGCTGATCGGATGGAGACCCTGCGGGAAACACTGATTTATTGACTAAAACAGGTAAGAGCGTATCCAGGAGTGATTTGCTGTGCCCGTGCAGGTATGGAATATCGAAGTAAAGAACCGCGCCCAGGCCCTGCAGGAAATAGCTGCGGTGGGGGCGGACAGGATTGGTTGCCGGCTGATGGCCCCCAAGGCGGTCCACCGGGTTTTGAAGATCAGCGGCCTGACCCCCGTCCAGGCCAATGTACTCAAGCAGGAGATGCTGGCCAGGGGCGGGGAGGTGGCCGTGGCCCGGGGGGTGGTGGAACATGCGGTGGAGAAAACCGATGTGCTGCTTATGGGTACCCTGAAGCAGTTCGATGCCCTGCTGGCCAAGCTCAAGATGCAGCCCTTCGGACTTTCCGCCCTGGCGGAAGAAATACGCCGCGTCCTGCAGAACCTGGAGGGCCGTCCTGTAAGGCGGCTGGACTGCCGGGGAAGGGAACTGGTGCTGGGGGAAAGGACCCTGGTTATGGGTATCCTCAACGTAACTCCCGATTCCTTTTCCGACGGCGGCAGGTTCTATGACCCGGGGCGGGCGCTGGAGCATGCCCACCGCATGGTGGAAGATGGGGCCGATATTATCGACCTGGGCGGGGAATCCACCCGGCCGGGGTACACGCCGGTAACGGTGGAAGAAGAAATGCGCCGGGTAATACCGGTTCTGGAAAGGCTGGTGCAGGAGATTCCCGTACCCATATCCGTTGATACCACCAAGGCTGCAGTGGCCCGGGAGGCCCTGGAAATTGGCGCCCACATCATCAACGACCAGTGGTCCCTGCGGGCTGACCCGGAGATGGCGGCGGTGGTGGCCCGCTATGATGTCCCCGTCATCTTCATGCACAACCAGGAAGGTACGGAGTACAGGGACCTGATGGGGGACATTATCCGCTTCTTCCGGGAGAGCATCGCCCTGGCTCTGGAGGCGGGGATTAATCTCGAAAAAATTATTATCGACCCTGGAATTGGCTTCGGCAAAACTGTGGAGCAGAACCTGGAGGTTATGAGCCGGCTTTCCGAACTGGCCTGCCTGGGGCTGCCGGTGCTGCTGGGGACTTCCCGGAAGTCAATGATCGGTAAGACTTTGAACCTGCCCGCGGACCAGCGGATGGAGGGTACGGCGGCCACGGTGGCCATTGGCATTGCCGCCGGGGTGGACATCGTGCGGGTGCACGATGTAAAGGAAATGGTGCGGGTGGCCCGTATGACCGACGCCATGGTGCGCCGGAAGCCCGCGCGCTGTGCCTGTGTGGAAGGATAAGACTGGCGGCTGCTTGTAATTGCCGCCTTTAATTCTTTTTAAGACATGGATTATACGGATTTGGGGTGCAGAACCAGTGGATCGGTTGATTTTAAAGGGCATGGAGTTTTACGCCTTTCACGGTGTTTTACCCCAGGAACAGCACCTGGGCCAGCGGTTTATTATCGATGTGGAATTGTCACTGGACCTGGCTCCCGCCGGCAGGACCGACGATCCGGAACAGACGGTGAATTATGCCCGGGTTTTCCGGCTGGTGGAGGAAGTGGTTACCGGGGCCCCCTGCCGTCTGATTGAGGCGGTGGCGGAAAAGGTGGCCGGTGCCATCCTGGAACATTTTCCGGTAAGCGAGGTGATGGTCCGGGTAAAGAAACCCGGCGCCCCGGTACCCGGTCATTTTGCATACATGGGCGTGGAGATCCGCCGCCGGCGCTGAGGACAGGAGGCAGGTTTTCGCAAGCACATTCTACAAACTGACGATATTGGCATGTCCTCACAGGGGGGGCTTGAGATGGAAGTTGTAGCCTATATCGGCCTGGGATCGAACATGGGGGAGAAAAAAGCCAATTTGAAGGTGGCCCTGGAACTGCTGGGCCGGGTGCCGGGGGTTAAAATTTTGCGGGTGGCCCCCTTTTACCGCACCGAACCGGTGGGCTATACGGACCAGGACTGGTTTGTCAATACCGTGGCGGAAGTGGGAACCACCCTCTCCCCCCGGGAATTGCTGGCCGCCTGCCTGGAAGTGGAGAACCGCCTGGGGAGGGTGCGGGGTGTGCGCTGGGGCCCCCGGGTGATTGACCTGGACCTGCTCCTTTACAACGGGCAGGTTATTGATGAACCCGATCTCGTGGTTCCCCACCCGCGCATGCACGAGCGCGCCTTTGTCCTGGTGCCCCTGGCCGACCTGGCGCCGGATCTGGTCATCCCGGGCCGGGGCGGGGTGAGGGAGCTGCTGGCCGGCGTTGACCGGCAGGGGGTGGAACAACTGGAGAAGTGTGAAGGTCAATTGCTTTGACGTAACAACAGCCCGGCTGGCCTGGATCAGCCGGGCTAGATAACGCTCTACTTCAGATGGGGTAACGCTGGCGAATTTTAGCCAGGGCACCCAGTTCTTGTTTATGGTAAAGACGTTCTGGAATCGGTTACTCCTCTGGTCCGATATTCGTTATCCCCCGCCTGCAGGGTTAGTAATTAGGCAAGATTGTCTCCCCACCTGATGCCTTACGATAATTAAATGCCGCATCAACTCCCAGGCCCTGGCAAGGTCTGCTCGTTTGCTCATCAAAAACCTTGTTTAACTCGCTTTTTGTAGATATTCTTTTGGAAATGGTTTTTTATAAAAATAAGGACGAAAAATATTACCGGCAATATAAGATATAGGCCAAATTGTAATAAAAATAAAATAAATAGTCCCATAGCTAGCAAACCGACGGTTTTATGAAAAAGAGTATTACAGCTTTTAAGATATCCCATTATGGATAATATGTATAGAAGTAAAAAAATACAGTTAACTTGTTTAATGGCAATTAACATAAATTTATCGCCCATTAGGTAAATTAATAATAATGAGATTGTATAAAAAATAAATAGTATATAAAGGGCATAATGCGGTGAATGGTGACGATTAAGATTAGCCAATTTATCAGGAATAATTTTTTTTCTACCTGCATCATAAACTAATCTTGAGGGTCCCCATACCCAGGCGTTGATATTGATTAACATAATAAGAACTGCTATGATTGCGACAGCAATCCCCGACCTGTATCCAAGAGCTACATAAATGACTTCAGCCAAAGGTGCACTCATTGTTCTAGAACTTGAAGAATCCAGCCATGTAATTACACCTGCACTCAATCCAAGATAAAGACACATCATTATAATAAAGCTTAGCATAACAACTCTTTTAAAATCTCGCTTGATGTTCTTAAACTCTTCTGTGGTAAATGAAAGGTTCTCCCAACCAAGAAATGCCCAGAATACTAGGGTCATTCCAATCCATAATTTCTCAAAGTTATTATAATTAAAAGGTATATCAATTAATTTGTCTATGAATTTATAAGTAGAACCAGAAAGAGATATAATAATTATAGTAAACAAGAAAAATAATAATAATATGGAGGATATTCCCTGTATTCTTAATGATATTTTTGTGTCTAGTGTGTTTATAAGCGTAAAAAAACAAAAGAAACCAAGCAATTAAAATATTTAAATTATTATTTATATTAAGCAAATAACAGATATAATTAGCACCAATTATTCCGACTATAGGTACTAAAAGGACAAGTGAAAAAATGATTAGATAAGTGATAAATAATCCAATTTTATCCCCTAATAATAAATATGTTACATTGACCAATCCACCTGCCGAAGGATGTTCAATCATAATTATCATAAAAATATAAAGAAAGGGCATCATAATCAGCCCTACTCCAAGCCAGCTGTAAAATGAACATATTCCAACTTGGTTATATGCGAGGCCTGGAAGGATCATAAGCCCAGACCCGAGCACAGACCCAATAACAAGACTAATTGATCTCCCGATATTTAATGATTTACGCAATTTTGTTGGATAATAAACATTATGCGGAGACATGACAACCCCCCATGTCATTTGGATAGTTATGCATGTTTGTATAGTATTGAATGCTCCACTTAATACTATCTGGGGAATTAATTGATTTTTTAATTATCTGCTCTTAATTAAATCGCTCATATCAGTGCGGCTTGCACAAAGCAATTCTTTGACTTCCTTTTGGAAAACCCCAAAATCACGCGGTGTGTGCGTTCCTTCAACTATTTCAAGATCAGGGTAAGTTTCCTTGATAATTTCTATGTATCTGTTCTTAAAAGGACAAAGAGCAGTCAAGCAATATGAAAAGTGAATAGTATCCACGTTGAATTCTGTTAAGGAGCGGACTTTTCTCAAAATCTTTTCCATAGCTCCTGCAGTAGGGCAGCCAGCACAGTTTATTATGCCTACAAGAGTCAGTTTTTCCTCAGCAGGGTATTTTTGAAAATATCCTTTTCTTTTTCTTAAATCGGCTAAGCATACAACTGATGCACAATTTAGATCCTGAGTAGCATTTGAACAAGTAATTATTCCAATACGAGCCACAATAATTCCTCTCCTTTATTACTCAAGTTTGAAATATTAGCGCCCCATACATTTCCAATGAAGCTGGAAACCCAGTAAAATCGAGGGTCTTAGTTAGCGGAATACTTAAAAATTGCAAAAGTGTAGTGCCACGTCTGTAAATATTTAGTTTTTCTAACCTGC
>Ga0224486_100056_pt1 | contig 59798 bp, 59 predicted proteins | sample TexhydDE_CT_test_FD_172013 | JGI IMG/M metagenome (GOLD analysis project Ga0224486, IMG submission 172013) | Fracking water microbial communities from deep shales in Oklahoma, United States - hydraulically fractured wells DE_CT_test ... | reverse complement strand
GCACGGAACTGGTGGGCAACGCATATGAAGCATTCAGAGCACTGGGAATCCGGCCACCCCTAAAGGTAGCTGAAATCAAAAACGACGGTGACGGCACTTGCAAACAAAGTGCTCGGACTTCCGATGACTACCACACACCCTCATTATTGTAAAATGAAGGAAAATGTAGTGGTACGTCTTTAATTATTGCCCCGGAGCCCTTGATTTCCGGGAGGTTTTAATTTGAAAGTTTTAAACTTCGATTGAGCAGCAAAAAAAAGAAGATATATTAATGGATCCCTGGCTGGTCAAAAAATAGGGACCTGGCCTCCCCGTTACGAGCTTCATTAACTTCTGGTTACGTTAATATAAATCAGAGCCCATATCGGCATTGGTAACACGAGACCCCAAATTATCCAGGCAAGTGCCCCTTTATTTAGTTTAATTGCTACAGCAGGGAGTAAGTACAAAACTACTAATACAAATTCAAAAAATGGTATATAATAAAATGCAGGTAAACCTCCCAAATAATATATCCAGGGATAGTATATAACACAGCTCAGTATATACCATGGCAGGGATTTTTTAATAATCCCATAAGAAGCCGTTATTATTGAACCAAGAAGAAAAAGAGTTCCCAAACCCATAATCTACCACATCCCAGATTAATATCTAGTTCTGTAAAACTATTGTAACATGAAACTAATGTTGGTGGTAACCCCAGCCTGTATCACCGCATTAAAACAGGGATACAGGCTGGGAATTGCTAACTAGTATTCATATTATCTTTGTATTAAGTGATTAGAACCCTTCTATGAAATTGTTTTCTATCTGTCTAATATTCATCTACTCTTGCAGTTAGTAAATTTTTATCTTCCCCACTATGGTACCAATTAGTTGTATATCCATATTGACCACTGGGATAACCATTGATTGTAATGTCATGGTACGCATAGGTGGCAAGATTTGGATCTCTCCAATCGTAATTATAGTGTTTGGCACTTGAACTTACAGAAGCTCTGTTGCTGCCCCAGTTAAAATAATTTAAATTGTGATAGCTTAAATACCAATTGGTGTTAAATAATGTCGGTTGCCAATCATACTGATCTTTATGATAGTTTGCATTAATAATATTACTTTTATTTACTGTCCAATTTAACCAAAGTCCAGTCTGACAGCACGGCGCTCCTGGTATGTCAGTTGTTGTTATATAAATGCCTACACTATAGTCGGTGTTTGTAGTAGATAGACTTGAACTACCTGAATCAGATTTTTTAAAATCAGGGTATTTTATGGGTAATGGTTCTGATTTGACTGTTTTATATGTCTTTTTTTCTGGATCAATTTGTACAATAAAGTGTAATGGTTCGCTGCCAGCTTTTTTATTTCTCGTTAATTTTACTTGGTAATTATTACTGTCCAGTATTATTAACTTAACGCTATCCAGTTTAACATAACTATCTTTGCTAGGCGTTAATTCAATTTCCCCTTTATCTGTTTGAGCAAAAGCTGCGGTTGAAAACAAAAGTATGAAAACTAATGCAAGACTAATAGCATTGAATGTTTTTAAAATTTTCACTTTTGAAACCCTCCCTACTTATTCTTAGTGTTTAAAATGTTTAATCTTGAAATATTTAGTTTTAAAGATAAATATGCACCACCTACCCCTGAAAATAAAAAATATGCCCTACTAAAAGCTTAGGGATAATCTGTGGCTTTGTGTCCCCAGCTTTCGCTAAGTTTGTCTTTTTAATTGGATTTATCTTAAATGTTATATTAAGATTAATTTTAAAGGTTAATTTCTTTTTAGCCCCATGACCATATTGGACTCAAGTTTGAAACTTTAGCGCTCTATTTTCAACGAGGTTTGAAACCCAGTAAAATCAAGGACTTTAGTTGGGGGGACCCTTAAAAACTGCAAAATTGTAGTGCCACGCCTGCAAATATTTAGTATTTTTAATCTTATTAATTCCATTCTTGTTCATCCTTTTCTCCTGGTGATAATTAGCAATTACTATTTCATGCCTATTTTACTTCCCACAATAAGCCATGTCAACCAGTTTTGTCTAGAAAGTGGATATCCTTGTCTGAAAACAGCTTTTGGCTGTCTGAACATGGCTAAACAATGACTAAACAAAAAGAGGATCGCGTTCTGGCACGACCCTCACGTCTACCGGAAAGGCAATCCACTCCGGACCAATACACCCCAGAATAGTAAACAAAATTTGTTGCCGTTCAGGAATAAAGCAGGTGTTCATAACTTCTTTGTAGAAAAGAGCTTTTGCCCTTCCAACCGGCCTGGTGCAGGGCTGCTTACTACGAAGTTTCAGGTGTCTCAGGCTTGCAGGAACCTGCAAAGGGTATAAGCAGGGTAGTACGAAGCTACGTTGTACAGCCCCTCACCATAATTTGCTGCAACCTGAAGGGCGTTTCCAACGTCTATTATTCAAACAGCCAAATCCACTTTTCAGACAGCCAAAAGCACTTTTCAGACAGCCAAAAGCACTTTTCAGACAATGGCAAAAGGAAATCCGGGCTTGCGTGTAAAATACTGGGGAGGAAAGACATTTTGGACAAAATGTCTTTGTTTTCACTGCTTCTGGTTTCCCTGCCGGAGGCGCTGCTGGTAACCATGCTGGGCTTTCAACTGGCGGGCCTTAAAATAACCCCCCGGCATTTAATAGGCATAGGCGCGGCCCAAACGGTATCCTCGTATTTCATCAGGCTCTCCCCCAGCCCCTTCGGCCTGCACACTCTGGTCCAGGTAGCCGTTTACATATTGCTTTTAAAGATCATCACCGGCCTGTCCTGGCGGAGAGTTACCGTTATCGCCCTGCTGGGGCTGGTGGTGTACGGGACCCTGGAAGCCGCCATCCTGCCGCCGTTGCTAAGCATCACCGGTTATACCCTGGAAGAAGTGATTGCCAACGACTTTATGCGCATAGCCGTTTTCCTGCCGGAAGCAGTTTTAATTCTCTTGTTTATTATATCCTGCCGGCGGTACAATTTTCACCTGCTGGATTTTGCTTCCGAGCTCAACCAACTGGCACTCCGGAACGACATTGGAAAAAGGACCGAAAAGGCATACTTGAATTTGTATATATTGCTTTTGTTGCCCCTGCTGTTGCTGGCTGTATTAAACATGGTGCTGTTCGTCTCCCAAACCGGCGCCTTTCCCAAATTATATCCTGACATGTTCGCAGCCTCATTTAGTTTGATCCTGGTTGCCGTTGCAGTCCTGTCCATGGGTGCGCTGAGAAAAATATCCGCATTGACAGAGAAGGAATTTGAAGCCCGTAAAGCTGAAGAAACCATTGCCCAGCTGGATAAGTTAATTCGCACTATTAGGAAACAACGCCACGACTTCAACCATCACCTGCAAACTGTTTACGGCCTTCTGGAGGTCGGCTCCTGCGATGAAGCCCGTCGCTACGTTAAGGAAGTGTTTTTGGATATCTCCAACCCGGCGGAAGTGGTGAAAACCGGCAATCCCGGCATCAGCGCCATGCTGTTTGCCAAGGCGGGGCTGGCCGAAGCCCGGGGCATAAACTTTTCCGTTCAGGTGGATTGCAGCCTCCAGAATATTCCCTTAACCCCCATGGAGGCCAGCTCCCTGCTGGGTAACCTCCTGGACAATGCCATCAAGGCCGCAGCTGCTTTCTCAGGTGGTCAACGCCACGTGAGGCTGGAGATCACCCGGGAGCCCGGGGAATATGTTTTCACCGTAGCCAATACGGGTGACCCAATTCCGCCTGAAACACTGGACCGAATGTACGAACCGTACTTCAGCACCAAGAAAAACAACCGGGGACTGGGATTGGCCATTGTAAAAGAAATTGTGGAAAAACACTCCGGCCGGATAACCGTGGAACATGCGGGCGGTGAAACGGTTTTTACTGTAAACATACCTGACAAAGGGGTAGCCAGGGCGTGATTAACTTGCATAAGCTGGCCGGCGCCGTAGCCGCTCACATGGCCCGGGGGATCGGCCTGGAAAACGATAAAATTGACCGGTTGCGCTACGGCCTGGAAATAATCCTGGGAGCGCTGATTAAGGGCGCGGTACTGTTCTTTCTGGCTCATCTTTTAAATATCTTACCCCACGTCGCCCTGGCGCTGGCCGCCGCCGGTTTCTTTCGCCTGCTGAGCGGCGGCGCCCACTGCAGCAGCTACGGGCGGTGCCTGGTCCTGGGAGTAACGGTATACCTGCTTACCGGCCTGGTTGCGGTAAGCATGGCGAAATTCGTAACCCCGCCATTGCTTACCGGTATGGCTGCTATTGTCATCCTGGGGGCAGCAGCCTGCACATTTAAATGGGCGCCCGGGGAAGTTCCCTGCCGCGCCATGGGCGGGCGGCGGGAAATAATGACGTTTAAGTTTTTGTCCCTGCTGTACCTGGCTTTATGGGCCGCATTATTCCTGCACCTGGCAAGCCGGGTAAACGGTTCCCTTTTGCTGGCTTCCCTTCTGGCCTTAACCATGCAAACCTTAAGCTTTACCCCCCTGGGTTACGGGTTGGTGGCCCGCGCCGACCATTTTATGGCCAAACTTGCGGGCAAAGGAGGTGAAACCGGTGCGTTTGCTGAAGAAATTGCTGTACACCCCCGTGGTTTTGACGGCCCTGGCTGTGGCCGCCATAGGGATTAAACCGGCCAGCTTTTTTATCCTTTACCAGCCGGTGCCGCCCGTGAAGAAATAATCCGGCGGAAAGGTTTGTGACGTAACATGCTCACGGTGTTGATTGCCGAAGACGACCCGGCCATGCGCCACATCCTCAGAAAAACGCTATCCCAAATACCCGGCGTGGAAGTGCTGGGAGAAGCCGGCGACGGCATCACCGCACTGAAAATGATGGAAGAATTAAATCCCCGGGTGGTCTTTATCGACATTAACCTGCCGGGGAAGAACGGCATGGAACTGGCCAGGGATATATGCGACATCAACCCGCAAACCATCCTGATATTCGCTACGGCCTACCCGGACTATACCCATGAAGCCTTTGAGGTTTACGCCTATGATTACCTGGTAAAACCCTTCAAGCTTGACCGTATTAAAAAAACCATGGAAAGAATCAAGCAACAGGAGGCGCAAAGAGCGCCGGTTCCGGTAAAAGAATTCACCCCACCCGTTGCTGCCAGAACAACACCTGCCAGGCTTGTAATCAGGCAAGATGAAAATCTTGTATTTTTAGATACCCAGGACATTATCCTGATTACGAGAGAAGACCGGAAAACCGTTATATTAACCAGGGAAGAAAAGCTCAATACTACGGAAAGCCTGAACAGCATTGAGGAAAGGCTGCCCGGCAACAATTTTTTTCGCTCCCACCGGGCCTACATTGTCAACCTGAATATGGTCAGGGAAATCCGCCCCTGGGGTAAAAACAGCTACGAAATTACTTTTTCGGGCACACGGGAAAAGGCCCTTTTGGCCTCAAACAAGGCCAGGGAGCTGGAAAAAATACTGGCATTGCCCGGTAGTTGAAGAGGGTCGCGCCAGAACGCGATCCTCTTTTTGTTTAGCCATTGTTCAGCCATGTTCGGACAGCCAAAAGCTGTTTTCAGACAGGGATATCCACTTTCTAGACATAACTGGTTGACATGGTTTTTTGTGGGAAGTAAGATGGACATACACGTAGCAATTACAGAATATCTTCCAGGAAAAAAGCCTTTTGCAGTTTGGGGGTGGTTTTATATGAACTTTGCAGGTAGCACACTCTATTAAAACATTTTTAAGTTTATTTTCAATTACAATCACCAACGATTTTGCCCTAAAAAAGGAGGTCTTTAAATGAGGTACGTCAGGCAAAAGGTTATTATTTTACTCGTACTCGCTATTTTAGCTAATTTGTTGTTACCTGGCATGGTTGCGTTTGCAGCTGAATCAAACAATAATTTTATAGTTCCTGACAGTAGCAAACAGATGGTTATATCTGCAGATGTTTCAAATAACAAAACCGCAGAAGATATTATAGACAAAATGGAAGAAGATATGAATAAGGCTGGAATAAAAAAAGACCCGTGCTTTAATCCTTGTAATCTCACAATTCAAGATATTACTACCGATAGTATTATTGATGTTCCTATTGGGACAAATAAAACATTTAGCTGGGCTAATGCAGGAAATAGTGGAGCGGATGGTAGTGGTTTTGGTACATATGGTCATGGGTTTGGTTATGCAAACGTACCTGGGTGGGCGGATGCTGGTGTGTTTATTGCATTTGTAGGTAATGCAGGTGATTGGGCTTGGATCGGAAATGAGATTAGTGTCTCTGGGTCAAGTTCGAGATCTGCAAAAATAACTTTTAAAGGGAATTGGAAGGCTCAATTACAAACGCTGTTGAAGTCATATGGTTCAACAGCTGCAGGAAAAGTGCGAATCTCTATTTATGATTTAACCACATATGAAGATATTGGTGGTAAAACTGTATTTAGCAAAACAATAACAGGATATATGCCGCCAGAGACGGGAACGATAAATGATTCTATAACAGTAACACTTAAAGCTGGACATAGATATGCTCTAAGATTTGGCGTCTCAGCAGCTGTTGATTGCAAATATTATAAAGATGTTGCAACAGCACAGCTATGTGATACAAACACATGGGGTGAATGGACACCTGGTCCAGGCGGTTTTGGAGTTGATTATAATCAAATATCATTGGAATGGCAATAAGATTCGGGGGTCTAATACCCTTAGCAATAATAGGGTCAACAGATTATAATATGTGAAATAAAATTGGTTTACTTTAGATTATTGGGTATTAATTCGATAAAACACCTAACATACAAAAATTCAACCAGGCCCCTCCTTTGTTGAAGGGAGTGGTCTGGTCATCAAGTTTTAAGGAAAGGAATAATACTATGCTCACTCGAATATGCAATATTTTAATTAACTTAATATTATTAGCATTTATTTATTTTTTAAATATTTTTTTGGGATATATATTTCATGTATTCAAAATACCAGATAAGATTGCTGGATATTTAAATATCTTGATACTTTTAGTTATAGGGTTGTTATTAAAAAATAAATATAGAGCCATTAGCAGCATAATAATAGTATATGTCATTGTTGCGTTATTTTTTAGCCTAATTGCTAGATCATGAAAGTATAAGTGTAGTTAAAGAGTAGGTCATGGCATAAATCCAGAGCTCGAGTGCCGATTTTTGGAAGTAAATATTCAGTGAACCCGCTTATGGAAATTAAACAACCGCCATTGAGAACTGGTGGCCACCGCCCGGGAGAAAAATTTAACCCGCCATACCGGTTGTACCGGATTACCGTGGAGAACCAGCGGGGGGAACTGCTGACCGTGGCTTCGGGCCTGGTCTACCGGCAGAACCGGCAAAAGGAAACCTGACCCCAGATTTAAAAAGGAAGGTGCGGGGGGTGCAGTCTCCTGAAGGAAATAAGGCAATAGGCATAAATACTTTGTCGTTGCTATTTAGCGTATAGATTAATTCAAGCCACTAATCGCCAAAGCAGGAGGGATGCGAGAGCAATGCTAGATGAAGCTGAAATCGAACGGGGATTAGATAATGTCCACGCCTGGATAAATTATGCTATTGCATCGGGAGTTCCAGAAACAATAATGTGGGAGTGGTTATTCCATACCAAACCCGAAGGCCCGGTCATAGTGACAGATATTTTATCCAAGGTGGATGACCTTGTCAAAAGCGGCCAGCTTACCGTTCAACAAATATTCGACATTGCGACTGAATCCGTATCCCAGGCTACCGAGTATGAAGCAGGTGAAATGATTGGTCCTGTTCGGGAGTACCTGCAAACCGCTATCTGGAGTTGGAAAAACGGATATTGAGTTTAGCAACTAAGTTTGGCTTCAAGCAATCGCCGTTTCCTGCTAAATTTTATGGAAGCGGCGATTTTTCTGGCCGATTTGGCGCCGGATCTGGTCATCCCGGGCCGGGGCGTGGTGAGGGAGCTGCTGGCCGGCGTTGACCGGCAGGGGGTGGAGCAACTGGAGAAAAGTGAAGGTCAATTGCTTTAACGTAACAACAGCCCGGCTGGCCTGGAGCAGCCGGGCTTTTAATTGGTCAGGGCTTTCTTTTCAGTTTTCCCTTATCCGGGCTGGTTGTTCGGTGATAACAAATCCCGCAGGGAATTGCGTAAAAAATACTGCATGTCGAGGTACACATCCCAGGTCTTTTCCACCCATTCATACCGCACCTCGTTGTCACGGCTGAAAAGCACCTTCCCGCGGGTAACCGAATGGCACAGGGTTACGGGAGCATAATTTAACACCTTTATATCCACCGGGTAATGTATTTCCCGCTCCAGTTCCGCACCCAGGGAAAGTTCGTATTCGAGAGCCTTTTCCCGGGGGATGGTTTCCTTTTCGGTGGCCACAATCAGGTAATACTTGCTTGCGGCAACCCTTTGCTCGTCAGCTAAAAACTCCTCCATGGTGAGCTCCGTCACCGGCTTAAGCCTGCTCAAGGCCTGACGGATGTCCGCCGCCTTTTGGCGCAGTTTATTTGTATTAATGGATAGTTTCATGATATTTTGTCCCCCAGGCCGGCCCTGTGCATGTCTTTATGGTAAAGTATATTTTCTTTTTCCGGAGAAATCAACGAACCGGGATACATATTTTGCCTATAGGGGGCGGTGATATCCTCCCAGGGATTGCCTTCACGGCTACCGGGAAGTCAATCCGCTCCGGATCAATACGCCCGGAAAACCGTTATATTAACCAGGAAAGACAAGCTCAGCACTACGGAAAGCCTGAACAGCATTGAAGAAAGGCTGGCCGGCAACACTTTTTTTCGCTCCCCCGGGCCTTCATTGTCAACCTGAATATGGTCAGGAAAATCCGCCCCTGGGGTAAAAACAGCTACGAAATTACTTTTTCGGGCACGCAGCAAAAGGCCCTTTTAGCCTCAAACAAGGCCAGGGAGCTGGAAAAAATACTGGCATTGCCCGGTAGTTGAAGAGGGTCGCGCCAGAACGCGATCCTCTTTTTGTTTAGCCATTGTTTAGCCACGTTCGGACAGCCAAAAGCTGGTTTCAGACAGGGATATCCACTTTCTAGACATAACTGGTTGACATGGTTTTTTGTGGGAAGTAAGATGGACATACACGTAGCAATTACAGAATATCTTCCAGGAAAAAGCCTTTTGCTTTGCGGTTTGGGGGGTGGTTTTATAGGGTGGTTTATGTTGCAGAAAATTTAATATATTGATGAAAAGGAGGAGCTTATTGCAATGAAGAAAATACTTTTATCATTATTAGCTTTAATTTTGATGTTGGTATCGACTTCTGCTGCTTTTGCATTTGAAAAAGTGAACGATAAGTCAGTAAAAATTACTAAAGTGTATCGTGTTACGGAAAGTGGATTAAAAGAAGTTAGTCTTGAAGAGTATTTAAAGGCTAAGGCCGATTCAAAGCCTGTAAAGAAAGAATCCTCTCCAATAATGGATTCAAAGACAACTCCACAAGATATATATTCCTATTATAGATACGATGAATCTGGCTCTTTCCTTGTAAGACGGACAGATTTAAGAACTAGGGTAAGTAGGTACGTTGAGAATAGGACTTCTTCAAGTGTGAGTTACACCGTTTCATATTCGAAAACCCAAGGATATGAATTGAGCACATCCCTTAACTCGGAAGAGTTTTCAGCCTTAAAGAGCGGAGTTTCTTTTACTTGGTATGATTCAGCATCTGTATCAGACTCCGCTACATTAACAATTAGCCCTCAGCACGTTGGTTGGTGGGAATTTGATCCTCTTATGAATAAAAGTTGGGGGTACATAAAAAAGGTTAGCACCTTTGGGGACATTTTATCTTCAAAATATTGTACTTCTTATAGTCCTAAGAAAGTTAATGGCATGCTAGATGGTTATTTAATTGCATGCGAGGCACCTTTGTAATAATAATTAATAATATATCTCGAGGCAAGTACTTAGCTGTGCTTGCCTCAATATATGGGAGGTATTATCTATGAACATTAACTTATTATCGGCTTTATACATTATTTCTGGATTTTTTATGCTAGCTTACATAGCTATTAACGCGAAAATTATTTGGCTTTCCAGGTTTGGAAAAGGTGGAGTTGGCTGGACTTTCTGGCATGAAATACCTTTATTTATTTGGTTGTTACCTTTCGTACTTATATCGTTAGGTATTTATTATTTTATCTTAGCTAAGAAAAACACTTTACAATAACATAACAGATAAAACTGATCTTATTGTTGGGCGAACGACTAAATGGGAAAAGTGGAGCGGCTAGTGACCTTCATCACCAGGAAGTTGTGCCTACCCCAACAGAGAAGTAACCATTGACGCAGATGGCAATACCTATCTTTTACATCCCTCTGCTGAGGACATTTCTGTGCTCATGGTTGCTTCTTGGTTGCCTATTGAGGATATTGGAAAAACAGGTAGCTCCTGCTATTCGTGGGGAAGAAACAAATGGTTGTCTCTAGAGTGCATAAGCAAGCCTAATCCTAAGGTGAAAGTAAGTTGGACATTAATTGTACTCATACCTTAGGAATGAATTGATATAGCGGTCTCAGGAGGGAAAAGAGTAATGTCGGATGAAAAAGAAATCGAACGGGGATTAGATAATGTCCACGCCTGGGTAAATTATGCTATTGCATCGGGAGTTCCAGAAACAATAATGTGGGAGTGGTTATTCCATACCAAACCCGAAGGCCCAGTCATAGTGACGGATATTTTATCCAAGGTGGATGACCTTGTCAAAAGCGGCCAGCTTACCGTTCAACAAATATTCGACATTGCGACTGAATCTGTATCCCAGGATTCCGCATATGAGGCAGGGGATCCAAGCATGGTTGATCATGTTCGAGAGTACCTGGAAAATACGATCAGGCTTTGGAAAAACGGATATTGAGTTTAGTACTAAGTTTGGCTTCAAGCAATCGCCGTTTCCCTAAATTTTATGGAAGCGGCGATTTTTCTGGCCGATTTGGCGCCGGATCTGGTCATCCCGGGCCGGGGCGTGGTGAGGGAGCTGCTGGCCGGCGTTGGCCGGCAGGGGGTGGAGCAACTGGAGAAAAGTGAAGGTCAATTGCTTTGACGTAACAACAGCCCGGCTGGCCTGTAACAGCCGGGCTTTTAATTGGTCAGGGCTTTCTTTTCAGTTTTCCCTTATCCGGGCTGGTTGTTCGGTGATAACAAATCCCGCAGGGAATTGCGTAAAAAATACTGCATGTCGAGGTACACATCCCAGGTCTTTTCCACCCATTCATACCGCACCTCGTTGTCACGGCTGAAAAGCACCTTCCCGCGGGTAACCGAATGGCACAGGGTTACGGGAGCATAATTTAACACCTTTATATCCACCGGGTAATGTATTTCCCGCTCCAGTTCCGCACCCAGGGAAAGTTCGTATTCGAGAGCCTTTTCCCGGGGGATGGTATCTTTTTGCAAATATACTCCTATGTCAATATCCCGGAAGGCAGCTTCTTCCAGAAAAGAACCAAAGGCATAGGCGAAGATAATTTCTTTTCTTTTAGCCAGCAGGCGGGCGGCCAGCTGGCAAATCGATGGGCGTTCCTTTTCCGGCAGGGAAAATCGCCTGTACATAAAACCATTCCTTTCGGATGGTCAGAGCTCGCATTTTACCATGGCTGCAATTTCAGCCAGGTATAGTTCCAGATCATCCAGGTTGTTGCAAATGATATGGTAGACCTTGCTATCATCAATGTCGCCGTAACGGTGGATTAACAGGTTGCGGAACTTTGCCATCTGGATCAAGCGTTCGGCCAGCGGAGGACTTAAAAAATGCTCCCCGGATAAAATGTTGAAACAATCGGCATAGGAGTTGGGAGCCCTGCCGGTGAGCCGGGCAACCAGATGGTTACAGATATCAATGGCCGCTTCGGTGGCCACAATCAGGTAATACTTGCTTGCGGCCACCCTTTGCTCGTCAGCTAAAAACTCCTCCATGGTGAGCTTCGTCACCGGCGTAAGCCTGCTCAAGGCCTGACGGATGTCCGCCGCCTTTTGTCGCAGTTTATTTTTATTTATAGATAGTTTCATTGCGTGTCTTCCTCCATAACCGGTACAGTGTTCGTCATATCTTTATGGAAAGTATATCCTCTTTTTCCGGGGAAATCAACGGACCGGAATACATATTTTGCCTATGGGGGCGTTGATATCCTCCCAGGGGTTGCCTTCCACGGCCACCAGGAAGGCGGGCCGCCCCGGTTCAATGCGCCCCAGAAGGTTGAAAAATGATAAACAAAGAGGATTTTTATGCCCAGGGGTGGTTCCCTTTTTGATTGACATTACCAAGCGCCTCGGAACAATATTTAGGCCGGCAAATAAGGCTAGAAAAACATGCGTTATTTCCCTTAATTGTGATAAAATATTTATTGGTTGCACTATTTTGTGGTAATTATTTCCTGTATCATAATATAATAGTCCCGGCGCTGTAGAGGTGGTTGGAGTGAGCGAACTGGTGCGGGTCAATCTCGATCCGGTGGTTGAGCAGGTTAAGGCAGCACTGCAAAATTTTCCCCAGGTGGCCGGTGCTTATCTGTTTGGATCTATCCTGGGGTCATGCCGGTCGGATAGTGATATTGACCTGGGCCTGATACTGGAGCCAGGGATAGTACTGGACAGTGTCGAATCGGATCGGCTGGAAGCAGCTATATCCCTTTTGCTTCCGCCTTATGAAGGGCATCCCTATGATATTGTTCTGGTGAACCCGGAGAAGCCGCTTTTTGCTTTTCGGGTGATTAAAGAAGGGAAATTGATCTATGCCAGGAATATGGAGCGCATTACCGATGTAATGGAATACGTCAGTAGAAGGTATGCCGATTTGTACCCGCGGTACCGGGCGGCATTGGAGGAAATTTTTGCCGGGGTGATGGCCGGTGGGTCTGGATCGTGAACGGATAATGGCCAAAATCAGCTATATACGGGAACAGGTGGCCAGCATCAATGAGCTGTTGAATAGCAAAAATAAAGAAGACATATTAATGGATCCCTGGCTGGTCAAAGGTTTGAAATATTCCCTGCAAACAGCGGTGGAAGCAATGATCGATCTGGCCTACCATATTGCAGCCAAAAAATTCGGTCATGCCCCGGGAGATGCCAGGGATGCCATGCGCATACTCTATGAGGGCGGGTTGATTACCAGGGATAGATTGCCGATCTATTCAGCGATGATTGGTTTTCGCAACCGTGTCGTCCATGGCTATCAGGAAGTTTCCGCCGAAAAAGTGTATGAAATGGCACGAAACGAACTTGGTGATTTTGAAGAGTTTATCCGCGAAATCGGAGCTGTGCTGGAAGAGGAAGATAGGGAACAGATGTTACCGGCTGATTAAAGAAAAAGGGGGCCTAGCCTCCCCGTTACGAGCTTTATTAACTTCTGTTTACGTTGATATAAATCAAAGCCCATATCGGCATTGGTAACACGAGACCCCAAATTATCCAGGCAAGTGCCCCTTTGTTTAGTTTAATTGCTATAACAGGGAGTAAGTATAAAGCTACTAATACAAATTCAAAAAATGGTATATAATAAAATGCAGGTAAATTCCCCAAATAATATATCCAGGGGTAGTATATAACACAGCTCAGTATATACCATGGCAGGGATTTTTTAATAATCCCATAAGAAGCCGTTATTATTGAACCAAGAAGAAAAAGAGTTCCCAAACCCATAATCAAGCACATCCTTCTTTTTTTAGTTAGCGTAACAACAGCCCGGCCGGCCTGGAACAGCCGGGCTGTTCACTTTCTCACGAACCTTATTTTACCCCCATGACTGGCTCCGGGCATATCTTTATGGTAAAGTATATTTTCTTTTTCCGGAGAAATCAACGGACCGGAATACACGTATTGCTATGGTAGAAATTGCTGTTTTAATTCCTTAGAAATTTGGCCAGAACATCTAGTATATCTATGGTGCGGACTATACCGGTGACCCTGCGCTCCCTGTCAAGGACGGGGATATGGTTTACCTGATTGGCCAGAATGACCCGTGCCACCTCTTGAACAGGGGTATTTTCGTCGACGTAAACCTGGACGACAGGCCGCATGATTTTTTTTACTTTCGTTTTTTTAAGCCGCTCCCTTTCGATGCGTAAAAAGAAGGTGCCCCAGCTATCTGTAGTCCAGATATCTTCTTCTACGCCGTAGGCGGCCAGGGCTTTAAGGATTGTTCTGGTGGTTAAAAAGCCTGTAATATTGCCCTGCCCGTTTAAAACTAGCAGGGTGCGGTAACCCCTGGATACGGCATTCTCAAATATTTCCAGGGCCTGTATTAAACTATCGTCGGCATTGACAGTGGCATAATTGGAAATGGGAACCATAATATCTTTAGCCGTCCGCTGGAGCATTGGCCTGACCTCCCCCCGGTGTTTACTTTGATTGTTAATAAACATCGTATACCCGGTCCGGCAGCATTTCAACAAACCGGCGTTAAATCGTCATTTCTATATACTTAATGCTGCAGGGGGAAAGGCGAAAGTTTCACAAAATAATGTTCTTCCGTTTACCTCAAATAATAACCTCCCCGGCAGGCCACCCTACTGTCGGGAGGTGTTTTTTATGATTAAAACGCGCAATCTTTACCACAGGGGAAAAGTTCGCGGTATCCTCAGCCTGTACTTTCCTCCCCCTTTTAAAGTGTCCGGCCTCACGACCCGGAATTTTCCCGAAAAGAACAGCGGCACGATCACGGGGAAGAAAAAAGATCCCGCAAAATCCTGAACTTTTTGTTGAGCCATGCAGGATTCCGTTTCCGGGTTGAGAATAATTATATCCTGTGTTTATGATAGGGCCGCCTGATTCTGGTTAACATAATCCTGGCCTGCTTTGTCGTTAACCGGCCCTATTTCATTTTTAATGGAGATGGATGTTTTTCCATGGCCATTCTTAGCGAATTTTTGGGAGTGACGCTGGGGGTGGTCCTGACCGCCCTCGGCCTGGATCTCTTTCTGGTACCCAATAAAATTGCCGCCGGGGGGGTAAGCGGCCTGGCCACAGTCATCCATCACCTGCTCGGGGCTCCCGTGGGGATGACCATGCTGGCGTTAAACGTCCCCCTTTTCGCCATGGGCATTTACCGGCTGGGCCTGAAGTTTGGCTTCCGCTCCCTTTACGGCACCATCAGCCTTTCCCTGGTGGTGGACGCCCTGGCTCCCTATCTTCCCGTGCCCACCCATGACCCCCTGCTGGCCAGCATCTTTGGCGGGGTGCTCACCGGCCTGGGGCTGGGTCTGGTTTTTCGCTACCGGGGCACCACCGGAGGTACGGACCTGGCTGCCGCCATCCTGCGTACCTATACCGGTGCCAACGTGGGCCAGCTCCTTTTCCTGGTCGATGGGCTGGTGGTTCTTTTTGCGGGGTTTACCTTTAAATCCTGGGAGCTGGCCATGTACGCCCTGATCACCATTTTTGTCACCGCCTGGCTTATCGACCTGGTGCAGGAGGGGATCAGTTATACCAAGGCCTTCTTCATTATCTCCCAGAGGGCGGATGAAATTGCCGGCGTGGTTCTGCGGGAACTCAACCGCGGGGCTACGGCTTTAAAGGGGCGGGGTATGTACACCGGCAGGGAGCGGGACGTCCTGCTGGTGGTGGTAAACCGCTCCGAGGTGACCCGGCTAAAGGATCTGATCTACCGGGTGGACCGTCAGGCCTTTGTCATCCTGGCCGATGTGCACGAGGTGCTGGGAGAGGGATTCAAACAGTGGCAGGAATCGTGATTTCCAATAAATTCTTCATTGTCAGGGAGTGTTTGAAATGGAAGGGGAAAAAATCAAGAGGCTGGAAGAGAAGGCCCGGGAAATACGCCGGCACATCATCCGTATGACCGGCGCTGCCGGTTCGGGGCACCCAGGCGGCTCTTTATCCGGCGCCGACATTGTAACCGCCCTGTATTTTGCGGTGATGCGCCTTGACCCGCAGAATCCCCGCTGGCCGGACAGGGACCGCTTTGTCCTTTCCAAGGGGCATGCCGCACCCCTGCTTTATGCAGCCCTGGCGGAAAGGGGGTTCTTCCCTGTGGAGGAACTCCTTACATTGCGCCGCCTCGGCAGCCCCCTGCAGGGGCACCCGGATATGAAAAAGTTGCCGGGAGTGGAATTTTCCACAGGTTCCCTGGGCCAGGGGCTGTCCGCCGCCAACGGGATGGCCCTGGCAGCCAGGCTGGATGGCCGTGACTACCGGGTTTACGTCCTGTTAGGCGATGGGGAGATTCAGGAGGGCATGGTCTGGGAGGCGGCCATGGCGGCGGCCCACTACCGGCTGGATAACGTGACCGCCTTTCTGGACTTCAACGGCCTGCAAATCGACGGGCCCGTTTCCAAAGTCATGTCGGTGGAGCCGGTGGCGGAAAAGTGGCGTGCCTTCGGCTGGGATGTGCAGGTGATTGACGGGCATAACATGGAGGAAATTCTCCAGGCGGTGGAAAGGGCCCGGGCCGTGCGGGGCCAACCCCAGGTGATCGTGGCCAGAACGGTGAAGGGCAAGGGAATATCTTTTATGGAAAACATGGTGGAATGGCACGGCGTGGCCCCGAAGCCCGAAGAGGTGGAGAGGGCCCTGGCCGAGCTGGCTTAAAAAAGGGGGCTTGAATCTTCATGACAAAGATTGCCACCCGGGATGCCTATGGTAAGGCCCTGGTGGAGCTGGGGCGGGAAAATCCGGACGTGGTGGTGCTGGATGCTGACCTGGCCAAATCCACCAAAACCATTGAGTTTGCCAGGCACTTCCCGGAACGCTTCTTCGACATGGGTATAGCCGAACAGAACATGGTGGGAACGGCCGCCGGCCTGGCTGCATCCGGGAAAATTCCCTTCTGCAGCACCTTTGCCATCTTTGCCACCGGCCGGGCCTTTGAGATAATCCGTAACAGCGTGGCTTACTCGCGGCTCAACGTGAAGATTGCCGCCAGCCACGCCGGCATCACCGTCGGGGAGGACGGCGGTTCCCATCAGTCGGTGGAGGACATAGCCCTGATGCGCTCCCTGCCCAATATGACCGTGTTTGTTCCCGCCGACGCGGTGGAAACCCGGGCGGCGGTGCGGGCGGCGGCGCAGATCCGGGGACCGGTTTATATCCGCCTGGGGCGGCCGGGAGTACCCGTACTGCACGGGGACGATTTTCATTTTGAGCCCGGCCGGGCGGTGATCATGCGGGAGGGCAATGACGCTACCATCATTGCTACCGGGATTATGGTGGCCACCGCCCTGGAGGCTGCCGGTCTGCTGGAGCAGGAGGGCATCGGGGTGCGGGTGGTCAATATGCATACCATCAAGCCGCTGGATGAGGAGACGGTGATTGCGGCCGCCCGCGAGACGGGTGTCATTGTTACCGCCGAGGAACATTCCATCGTCGGCGGCCTGGGCGGGGCAGTGGCGGAGACCGTCTGTACCCACCATCCTGTGCCCGTCTACCGGCTGGGTATCCCCGATGTTTTCGGCGAGTCGGGCCGGCCGGAAGAGCTGCTGGAAAAGTATGGACTGACCGCCGCGCACCTGGCGGCCAGGGTACGGGAGGCCGTGAAGAGAAAGGGCAGGTAAATATCACATTCCCGGGCAACCCCTCTCTTGCGGGGAGGGGTTGCCTGTTTTTTTCTGGTTTTTCAGGAGGACTTCTGGAGAGGTTGTCGAAGTGTATACAAAAAAGCTGAAGTATCCCCAATTTTTGTGGTCCCTGTTTGGTCCGGCAGCACCTGTCTTGAGCCGGGCGTTATTATGGGGAAAATCTGGTTTTCGACGCAGCTGAGGTGGCATTAATGATCCGTTTTTACGGCGTGACCAAGGTTTACCCCAACGGGGTGAAGGCCCTGGATAATATAAACCTGCACATTAGAAAGGGAGAGTTTCTTTTTCTGGTTGGTCCCAGCGGGGCGGGCAAGTCCACCCTGACCAAGCTGATTTTCCGGGAAGAGCTGCCCACCCGGGGGCAGGTCCTGTTTAACGGCAGGAATGTGGCCCGCATGCGCTCCCGGGAAGTACCTTACCTGCGCCGCAGGATAGGCATGGTCTTTCAGGACTTCCGGCTCCTGCCCCAGAAGACGGTTTTTGAAAACGTGGCTTTTGCCCTGGAGGTGACCGGGGCTTCTTCCCGGGATATCAAAAGGCGCGTTCCGGAGGTGCTTAAACTGGTTGGCCTGGAGGATAAGGCCGGTATGCTGCCCGCCCACCTTTCCGGAGGGGAGCAGCAGCGGGTGGGTATTGCCCGGGCTATTGTGAACAACCCCGTTCTTCTCATTGCTGACGAGCCCACCGGCAACCTGGACCCGGAAACTTCCTGGGGACTGATGGAGTTGTTTCAGCAGATCAACAAAGCAGGAACCACCATCATCATGATCACCCATGCCCGGGAGATTGTGGACGCCATGAAAAAGCGGGTGGTGGCCCTGGAGTCGGGACGGATTGTCCGGGACGAGGAAGGCGGGGGTTACAGCCGTGAGGATTAGAACAATCGCCTACTACTTCCGGGAGGCGTTTTTATCCATCTTCCGCAACGGCTGGCTGTCCCTGGCTGCGGCGGCTACGGTGGCCATATCCCTGGTTATACTGGGCTGTTCCCTGCTGGTGGTGGTGAATACGGACCGCCTTGCGGACCAGCTGGAATCCAGTGTGGAGATCAGCGCCTTTTTAAAGGACGGCCTCGAACAGGAGGAAATCAGGGAGTTAAACGATAAGATCCGCTTCCTTCCCGGCGTGGTTGAAGTGCAGTTTGTCCCTAAAGAAGAGGCTTTACAGGAAATGCGCCGGAGCTTCGGTTCGCGTCAGGATATCCTGGACGGCCTGGAGGATGATAATCCCCTGCCGGATACCTTCCGGATTAAAACCAGGCGGGCCGATCAGGTGGTGGAAGTGGCCCGGAAAATTTCCTCCCTGGACGGGGTGGAAGATGTGCGCTACGGCCAGGGCCTGGTGGAAAGGCTGGTAGTGGTGACGCGCTGGATACGTGTGGTGGGAGTGGGGGCCATGATCCTGGTGGGTGCCGCGGCCATATTTTTAATTTCCACCACCATCCGCCTTTCGGTGTTTGCCCGGCGCCGGGAAATAGGGATTATGAAGTACCTGGGGGCAACCAACTGGTTTGTGCGCTTTCCCTTTTTAATTGAAGGGATGGTGCTGGGACTGCTGGGTTCTTTGCTGGCGGCAGCCCTGGTGTATACCGGCTACCTGTCGCTGGTGGAGCATATGGCCCGGGCGATGCCCTTTATCCCCCTGGTTTCCGACGGGCAGGTGATCTTCAGGTTGCTTGCAGCTCTGGTGGGGTTGGGGCTGGGTATAGGGGCCCTGGGCAGTACCATATCCATCCATCGTTTTTTGAATGTCTAGTTAATGGGGGGAAATGGCTTGAACGGTTTCACCGGCAAGATCATGTCCCTGGTGGTGGTTCTGGCCCTGTCCGGTACCCTCGCAGGTCTGGCCCAGGGGGCCAGCCTGCAGGATAAACTGCAGGAGACCAGGCAGAAACTTTATCAGGAACAGGAGAAGGTGCAGGATTCCAGGCAGGAAGTGCGCGGTTACGCTGAACAGGTGGCCGATTCGGAGCGGGCCATTATGGCTGTGGAACAGCGCATCCGCCAGCTGGACCGGGAGCTGCAGGCGGCCCTGCAGGAGGTCGACCGGGCCCGGCAGGAGCTGGCCGTGGCTGAGGAGAAGCTGGAAGAGAGCCGCCAGGTGATGAAGCAGCGCCTGAGGAGCATTTACCAGTGGGGAGAAGTCGATTACCTGGAAGTTCTGCTGGCTGCCCGGGACTTCAATGACTTTGTCACCCGTTATGAATTCTTGAAACGGGTGGCGGCCCGGGATGCGGCCATTGTCGCTGATTTTACGGCCCGGCGCGAAGAGGTGGCCGCAAAGAAGGCCCGGCTGGAGGAGCGGCGGGACCGCATTATGGCGCTCATGCGGGAGCAGCAGGCTGCCCGTCAGGAACTGGTGGAGCGGCAGAGGCAGCAGAAACTGCTCCTGGCCCAGGCGCAGCAGGAATTGAGCCGCCACATGGAAGAAGCGGAAAGATTAAAGGCGCAGGAACAGGAAATCCTGCGGCAGATCGCCCTGGAAAGGGCCCGCAGCCACCCTTCGGCGCCCCGGGGCAGCGGGGCCATGAGCTGGCCGGTACCCGGTTACTCATCCATTTCTTCGGGTTTTGGTTCCCGCACGCATCCGATACTGGGTTATGTGCGCCTGCATAACGGCATTGATATCCCGGCTCCCACAGGTACGCCGGTGGTGGCCGCCCAGGATGGAACGGTTATATACGTGGGTACCATGAGCGGTTACGGCAATGTGGTTATGCTCGATCATGGCGGGGGCGTAACCACCATCTACGCCCATCTTTCGGCCCAGCTGGTTTCAACCGGCCAGGAAGTAAGCAGGGGGCAGGTTATCGCCCGGGTGGGCAGTACAGGGCTGTCCACCGGCCCGCACCTGCATTTTACCGTCATGGTCAACGGCTCACCGGTGAACCCCCTGGGTTACCTGTAACGTGCTTAACCGCCGCGTTTCCGGAACACCAGTCCGGGAGCGCGGCTTATTTTTCTCCGTATAGTGGAGAAACCGGCCCTGTTAAAAGTTCAGGGCAACGTCTGTGCGGCCATCGACCCGGGCTATGGACCGGGCCTTCCCGGCAAATGCCGGGATGTAGCTCACGAGGAAAGCGTAAGACCCAGCACTCAACACCCATCGTAAAACTTAGCTTCTGAGTAATAACTTAAACCTGGGTGTTGAGTGCTGGGCAGCATTCCGATGACATGACCCGGCACTCAACACCCATCGCAACACTTGACTTCTAAGTGAGAACTTAATTTGGGTGTTGAGTGCTGGGGGGACGAAGCCCCCGCGCTTGTCCCGGGGGAGGTTCACAATGTTGTAATTACTCCGGCCTTATTGTAGTATAATACGTGTGTACAGGAAAGATAAGGCAGGTGGATGTTAAGGTGGGCATGTATTATTATTACCGGCCGGGCAGGTGGGGCCGCTGGCTGGCAGTGCTGGGTCTGGTGGTTTTTCTTGTTATTGTGGTCTTTGGCGGCATGCTGGCCAGCAACTACAAGCATCTGGGGACCCTGCTAGAAGTTATCCACCTGGTTCGCACCAGATACCTGGAGCCGGTGAATGCTACCACTCTTGTTGACGGGGCTATCCGCGGGCTGGTCAAGTCCCTCAACGACCCCTACTCGGTTTACCTGGACCCGGGGGAGTACGCCCGCCTGCAGGAGCAAATCCGGGGTAGCTTTGGCGGGCTGGGCATCCTGGTGGGCATTAAAGAAGATCAGCTGACGGTTATGCGGGCCTATGAGGGGACGCCGGCCTACCGGAAGGGGATCAGGCAGGGGGATGTTATCGTCCGCATTGACGGCCGGGATGCCCGGGGAATGGATCTGGATACGGCTGTAAGCCTGATGCGCGGGCCTGTGGGCACGGAGGTCAAGCTGACCATCACGCGCAAAGGAGCGCCCCAACCCTGGGATGTAAATCTGGTCCGGGAGGAGATTAGCGTACCCACTGTCGAGGGCAGAATGATACCGGGCAAAGGAATTGGCTATATTTCCCTGACCCAGTTTACCGAAAAAACTCCGGATGAACTGGAGTCCACCATTACCCGTCTGAAAAAAGAAGGAATGCGGGCCGTTCTCCTTGACCTGCGCAATAATCCGGGTGGTGAGCTGCGCTCGGCGGTAAAGGTGGCCGGTTATTTTATACCCCGGGGACCCGTGGTTTATATCCAGTATCGTTCCGGAAGAGAGGAAACATATTCCTCGGAAGGCAAAAACCTCAACCTCCCGCTGGTAGTGCTTATCAACCGGGCCAGTGCCAGTGCGGCTGAAATTCTGGCCGGGGCGGTGAAGGATACCGGATCGGGTATCCTGGTGGGAGAAAAGACTTTCGGCAAGGGTATTGTGCAAACGGTATATGAACTGGATAACGGTGCCGCCTTGAAGCTGACCACGGCCCGTTACCTGACCCCGGCGCGTCACGATATCAATAAAAAGGGTATTGTTCCGGATGTGGTGGTGGAACAGGAGCCCCAGGCACAGGTGGACCTGCAGCTGGAAAGGGCCATCCAGATCCTGGAGAGCAGGATGGCCAGGGCTGCCTGACGGGGAGGGTGGTGTAAGTGTTTCCTTTCAGCCAGCTGCTGCCGCTCATAGTAACCACCCTGGCTTCCGTTTTCTTTGATCCCCTGTTCTGGGTGGTAATACTTTTGGTGGCCCTGCAGTACCGGCGCATGGCCGTTGCCAGGAATGAGTTTTTCGGCCTGCCGGCTGACGGCGGGGTATGGCGCGATACCCTGGCGGCCACGGGATACGGGCTGCTGGGCGGTTTCCTTGGTAGTTTCATTATGGTGCTGATTGGGCTTTCCCTCACCGGTTCCGGCCTGGTCTATCTCTGGCCGGTAGCTATTTTATTGATGCTGATCAACGCCCGGTTTCTCTGCTTTGCCTATGCCGGGGGGGTGCTGTCGCTCAGCAACCTGCTTTTTGGTTTTCCTGAAATACATATTGCCCAGGTTCTGGCTCTGGTGGCCGTTTTGCACCTGGTGGAGAGCGCCCTGATCCTGGCCAGCGGTCACCTGGGTGCCGTTCCGGTTTATTTTAAGTCACCCTCCGGCCGGGTGGTTGGCGGGTATACCCTGCAGCGCTTCTGGCCCATTCCCATCGTAGCCCTGGCTGCCGTTGGTCCGGTAGCAGTACAGCACGGGGTGGCCATGCCCGAATGGTGGCCCCTGATTAAGCCGGAAGTCAACGGTGAGGCCAGGGATCTGGTGTACACCCTCATTCCGGTGGTGGCCGGCCTGGGTTATGGTGATCTGGCCGTTTCCCGCAGCCCCGGTGAGAAAAGCCGCCTTTCGGCTCTTTTCCTGGGTGCCTACAGCCTCTGCCTCCTGCTCCTGGCGTTAATGTCCCAGCATTTCCGCGTTCTGGCCTTCCTGGCTGCCCTCTTCTCTCCCCTGGGACATGAAATGGTTATATATATCGGAAAGAAGCTGGAATTTTTGCGTCCCCCTCTATTTGTTTCCCCTTCCCGGGGGGTCCGGGTACTGGATGTGCTGCCGGAGAGCCCGGCCTGGCGGGCGGGAATCCGCTCGGGAGATGTATTGCTGGTCCTGAACCAGTACCAGGTAAATTCCCGTTCCGAGCTGGAAATGGTCCTGGCCGGCGCCGGGAGCCGGGTGGAGGTGCAGTTTCTCCACGGGTCGGAACAATCCTGCCGCCGGGAGGTTGTCTTCCGGGTTCCGGACCAGCCTCTGGGTATCGTACCCGTGCCCGATGGTGGTGAGGAAGCTGTGATGGACCTTTCCACAGCCGGTCCCCTGGGGCGATGGTGGCAGGATTTCTGGCGGCGTTTTAAAAGGGCATAATTTGCCGTTGACACCTGTAGCAGGGGGGTCTATAATCGTTTATGAAAAAAGGTGGTGCGTGAATTATGTGTGAAGCAAATGCTTACCTGCGCAAAGAAGGCAGGGAAGAACTGTTTTTTGAGAACGTGGACCGGGTGATCCCCCATGAGGATGGTCTTTTGCTGGAGGATATTTTTGGGCGGCGTAAAATGATCAAGGCCAGGATTGTGGAGCTGGCCCTGGTGGATCACCGCATTATTTTAGAGAAAGAAGAATAGACAAATGTAAGGACTTTTAGCAAAGGGGCAGTTAAAACCTGCCCCTTTTCCTTGGGCGCAAAGGGGGCGGGGCAGCAGCGCGATAAATTACCGGAGGATGGCCGCCGTTCCGGGTATTTCTGCCGGCAGTTTGTAATGGCGAGGTGAAACAGTGTTCTGGTTGCAGGAAAGCCAGTTCAGCGACCCCGGATGGGATCTTACGGGGATAAACGATTTGGAAACCCTGGAGCAAAAGGTCAAAACATGCAACCGCTGCGGCCTGCGGGCCGGCTGCCAGGGAGTGGTTTTTGGGGAAGGTAATCCCCGGGCCAGGGTTGTGCTCTGCGGTGAAGGCCCGGGTGCCGACGAAGATCGCCTGGGGCGGCCTTTTGTGGGAAAAGCAGGCCAGCTGCTGGATAAAATTTTAGAAGCCTGTGGATTCGGGCGATTTGAACACGTGTACATATTAAATACCGTCAAATGCCGTCCCCCGGGTAACCGGATACCCACCGAAGAGGAGCGGGCAGCCTGCCGTCCCAACCTGGAGGCCCAGCTGCGTATTATAAAACCCCGGATAATGGTTTTGCTGGGGGCCACCGCCCTCCAGGCCGTCCTGGACCCCCGGGGGCGCATCACCCGGGACCGGGGGCGCTGGGTGGAAAAGAACGGGGTCTGGATCATGCCCACCTACCACCCGGCGGCCCTGCTGCGCAATCCCAAATTGAAGAGGGACACGTGGGAGGATTTCAAGCAGGTGGTGGCCAAGTACCGGGAACTCATCGATCCCAACCACTACTCCCCCCACTGTTGAAATATCGCGGAATCCCGCCGGGCTCCGCCGGTGGTGTTTAACCCGTACTTCTGACGGGTCCCGGCAGGTCCGGGGGCCAGGCGGTGACGCCACTGCGCCGGGCCTGGTTTAAAAGCGCCATAAATCTCCGCTCTGCGGTGTTAATTTTAAAAATTGCATAATCAACCATTTCGTTATCCACCAGGTGAAATTCCTTTAAAGCTTCCTGCCACTCACGGCGTGCCTGGTCAATAATGTCCACCAGGGTGGGCGTCCGGCGTTTGTAAAAGGAGCCCAGCCATCTTAACAGTCCCTTTAAAATTAACTGCCAGAAAGCAAGCAGCCTGTTCAAAGGGGATCACCTCCCATAACCTATGGTTATGAGCCCTCTGCCCTTCCTAGAAGGGTATTTTTTATAAACGGAACAGGCCCCGCTCCAATTATATTTCCGGACCTGCCAAAGCATAATACTTTAAGGTATCTTTTTTAGAAGCGCCGGGGATCAGGTTGGTCCTTTTACAGGTACCGTATCTATCGGATTTTCACTGCAGGGGGCTTGAGAATGATGAACCGGTACGCCGGGTGGAAAAGGGCCGGTCTATTTGTTTTCCTGGCTGCTGTGCTGACGTTAACCGGGTGTCCCGGGAAAAGTGAAGAGCAAAAGATTACCCCCCCGCTGAAGATTGCCGTCAGTCTGGCTGATATGGAGCGGGACGGCAACCGGATGATCAAAGAAGTGATGAACCGGCGTAAACGCGAGGAAAAAGTGGATATTACCTGGCTGGATGCGAAAGGTGATCCCGCACAGCAGGAAAAGCAGCTGCAGCAGCTGGCCAGGCAGCGGGTTAAGGCCGTGGTCTTCCAGGCGGTGGATCCGTCAAGCGCCCCCCGCCTTGTGCAGCAGCTGGTGCAGAAAAATATTAAGGTGGTGGCCCTGGAAACGCTGCCTGCTGATACGCCGGTGGATGCTTATGTGGCTTCGGATCATACCAGGGCGGGAGAGTTGCTGGCCCGTTTTGTTGACAGGGCTCTTAAAGAAGCCGCCGGCCAGCCTGCCGGGGAGGGAGGGTCATCCGGGGGTCAGGGGCAGGGCGCTGCTCAAATGGTTACACCCGGCAGTCAGCTTCCTTCCAGGCGGCCCCTGAATGTGATGATCCTGGCCGGTGACCCCCGGGATAACGCTGCCCGGGAAATTGTGGCTGCAGCCCGGAATGCTCTGCAGGCCAACCCCCAGGTGCGGGTGGTGGAGGAGGCCCGGCAGGTGGAAAACCAGCCGGCCATGGCCGCCCAGGCCGTGCAGCAGGCCCTGGCCAGGTGGAATAACAATATTGATGTTATTCTGGCCGTTGACAGCCGGCTGGCTGCAGCCGCGGTGAAGGTACTGAAAGCGGCAGGACTGGATAAGCGCGTGCTCACGGCGGGAGTGGGGGCCGATAAGGAAGCTTCCCGTGCCCTGCTGGCCGGGGAACACGATGCAGAAGTGGATAACAGGCCGGATTTGCTGGGACAGTACGCCCTGGATGCAGCGGCGGGCCTGGCCAGAACCGGACACTGGCAGTACGATACCCGGGTGGCCAGCGGGGATTACAGCGTTCCGGCCCGTATTGTACCCGTGCGCTTGATCCAATCCGCCAACGCCTACCTGCTGCAGGAGCGCTGGAGAAAGGAACTGGCCGGACAAAAGGGCGGCGGCCAGGAACAGGGAAGCAGCCAGAGCAGCGGCTCCCAGATGCAGGGCAGCCAGGGCGGCCAGGCCGGCGAGGGCGGGCAGAAGCCCCGCACCACCCTGCGCATTACCACCCGGGAAGGGAAAACGGTGGAAGTGCAAATCCAGGGTGAAGTGGAACGCATTGAAAGTGTGGAAGGCGGCGGGGCCGGCCTGCCGCAGGCCCGGCCCATGGGCGGCGGAGGCGGGGCCGGTGGCGGTGCTGCTCCTGGCAGCCCCGGCGGCGGGGGTGGAGGCGGCGGGACATAAGCAGGACGGGGCAGGTGAAAAGGCCATTTCCCGGTCATCCGGGAATGGCCTTTTTCTTACGGGCAGCAAGACAAATAATACTTTACAGGAATGGATTTTCCCGTTATAAAGTATAAGATAATTTACTATCCGGTTACCTGACGGGAGGGGAATGCCCTTTGAAGATACAAATCAAAGACTGTTTTTTAAACGGAGAACCGGCCTGCGATGTGCGGATCACCCACCCCGGCGCCACGGTACAGGATTACCTGGATGCCCTGAACAATTTTATCAGGGGAAATTGCCCTCCCTGCAACGGCTGCACCGCCTGCTGCTGGGAAAGGGTGCCCCTCACTTATCCCGACGTGGCCGTCTTCCTAAAGGACAGGCGGTTCGGGCGGCAGTTTAAAGGGGTGCCTTCAGCCCTGCTGTCCTTCCTGCAGCAGTACGGCTACGTTTACGTCGATGGTCCGGTGGTGGATATCGGCCTGGGATTTAAAGCCGATGGCTCCTGTATATTCCTGGATACCCGGCAGAACCGGTGCTCCGTTTATCCCCTGCGTCCCCTGGTCTGCCAGACTTATATCTGCCGCCGGTTCACCCGCCGGGCCCGGGAGCTTAGAAGCCTGGTGGTAAATGCGGGCATGGACGAGCTGGTCCGGCGCTGGCTCCTGGAGAGCAGCCGGTGCGGCCGGCCGCCGTTGATCCACGAGGGACGGCATCCCCGCCCCCGCCTGCAGGATTACCCTCCCGGTGCTTTCAACGGCCGGGAACGTTTTGCGGAGGTCCGGCTGAAGGAAATCTGCCCGCCCCGCCTGTGGCGGGAAATGTATGCGGTGCCTGTAAATGGTAGGGACCGCATTGACAGCCAGTTAAAAGGGGAATAGAATCAATTAAGAAGCGGGGGTGGTTTTGAGTTGCCTTACCAGGAGCGACCCTTTAAACTCAAATCGGATTTCGAGCCCCGCGGTGACCAGCCCGTGGCCATTGCCCGGCTGGTGGAGGGGCTGCAGAAAGGTTATCCCATGCAAACCCTTCTGGGCGTCACCGGTTCCGGGAAGACCTATACCATGGCCCGGGTAATCCAGGCGGTGCAGCGCCCCACCCTGGTGCTGGCTCCCAACAAGACCCTGGCCGCCCAGCTCTGCAGCGAGTTCCGGGAGTTTTTCCCCGAGAACGCTGTAGAATATTTTATCAGTTATTACGACTACTACCAGCCCGAAGCCTATATACCGCAGACGGATACCTATATAGAAAAGGACTCTTCCATCAACGACGAGATAGATAAATTGCGCCACTCGGCTACCTGCGCTCTTTTTGAGCGGCGGGACGTGATCATTGTGGCCAGCGTATCCTGTATCTACGGCCTTGGCGATCCCGAGGAGTACCGCACCCTGGTGCTCTCCCTGCGCAAGGGGGGCACCTATGACCGGGATGCGGTGCTGCGCAAGCTGGTGGAGATCCAGTACGAGCGTAATGATGTGAACTTCACCCGGGGTAAATTCCGGGTGCTGGGGGATGTGGTGGAGGTCTTCCCCGCCTCCTATACCGAAAGGGCCATCCGCATCGATTTCTTCGGGGACGAAATTGAACGGTTGCTGGAGTTTGATGTGCTTACCGGGGAGATCATCGGGGAACGCCAGCATGTCTCCATTTTCCCGGCCAGCCACTACACCGTTTCCCGGCCCCGTCTGGAAAGGGCCATCGAGGCCATTGAAGAGGAGCTGGAGGAAAGGCTGGCCGAACTCAGGAAGCAGGGCAAATTGCTGGAGGCCCAGCGGCTGGAACAGAGGACCCGTTACGATATCGAGATGATGCGGGAGATGGGCTACTGCAAGGGCATTGAAAACTATTCCCGCCATCTTACGGGAAGGGCTCCCGGGGAGCCGCCCTATACCCTGCTGGATTACTTCCCCCGCGATTTCCTGCTCTTTATCGACGAATCTCATGTGGCTGTACCCCAGCTGCGGGGGATGTACGAGGGCGACCGCTCCCGCAAGGCAACCCTGGTGGAATACGGCTTCCGTCTGCCCTCGGCCTTTGACAACCGGCCTCTTAAATTTGAGGAGTTCGAGCGCAAGATCAACCAGGTCATCTTTGTTTCCGCCACCCCCGGCCCCTACGAACTGGAGCACAGCAGCCAGGTGGTGGAGCAGATCATCAGGCCCACGGGGCTGGTGGATCCCGAGCTTTCAGTAAGGCCCACCCGGGGCCAGATCGATGATCTGGTGGCGGAAATCCGGCAGCGGGTGGTCAAAAACCAGCGGGTGCTGGTAACCACCCTGACCAAAAAAATGGCCGAGGATCTCACCGACTACCTGCGGGAGCTGGGCATCAGGGTGCGCTACATGCACTCGGAGATCAACGCCATCGAGCGCATGGAAATTATCCGGGACCTGCGCCTGGGGGTTTTTGACGTGCTGGTGGGGATTAACCTCCTGCGGGAGGGTCTGGACCTGCCCGAGGTGAGCCTGGTGGCCATCCTGGATGCCGATAAGGAAGGTTACCTGCGCTCGGAACGCTCCCTGATCCAGACCATCGGCCGGGCCGCCCGTAATGCGGAGGGCAAGGTGATCCTTTATGCCGACCGCATTACCGAGTCCATGGACCGGGCAATTAAAGAGACGGAGCGGCGGCGCCGCATCCAGATGGAATACAACCAAAAGCACGGCATTATCCCCCGCACGGTGGTCAAGGGAGTGCGGGATGTGATTGAGGCTACGCGGGCGGCAGAACCAGAGGCTGCGTACCGGGCCGGGGAAAAGCCGCGGCCGAAGAAGCGGACCAGGAAAGAGCTCAAGCAGTTAATCGCCCGTCTGGAAAAGGAAATGCGGGAAGCCGCCCGCCACCTGGAGTTCGAAAAGGCGGCGGAACTGCGGGACGCTATCATCGAGCTGCGGCTGGAGCTGCAGGGCCTCGACAGGCGCCTGGTGCCCGTAGGGGAAGTGGTGGGGGAGTAATTCAGGCCCACACTTTCGAAAGGTCTACGATCAGTCCCGGAAAAATTTCCGGTTTAAAGGATTCGTTGCCGGTTACCCGGCTGATCAGGTTGTAGGCCCCTTCTTCCAGGCGGTACTCTTCCACCGTGGTAGCGTCCGGGTCAACCAGCCAGTAGTATTCAACCCCGTAAAGGGCGTATACGTGGGCTTTGGTGATCCTGTCCCTGCGGGAAGTATTGGGGGAAAGGATTTCCACCACCAGGTCGGGGGCACCGGCAATGTTTTTCTCGGTTATAATTTCCGACCTGGCGTGGGAAACAAAAATGAGGTCCGGCTGGGCTATGCTGATATTGGAAAAGATCACGTCCAGGGGAGCATCGAAAACCTCCCCCAGGTTGTGTTCGAGGACGTAAGCATCGATAATCCGCTGCAGGTTGCGGGAAACCCGCTGGTGGCGGGTGGTGGGGGAGGGCGTCACGTGCAGCACCCCTTCCAGGATTTCATAACGGTTACCGTCATCGGGCAGGTCAAGATAATCCTCATAGGTGAGGACGATCTTCCCTGCCGGGGGAGTGGGGGTACCCATGGGCAGGCCTCCTTATGCGCTCAAAATGCCTGAGCGGCTTTTGCTTTGTTACCATCAATTGTATAATATATCCCCGGGACAGTCAAAGGGGCGCTTCCTTTGTTTTTCCCGTGGGGCTTCAGTCCGGAGGAGACATTATGCTGGATAAGATTGTTATCAGGGGTGCGCGGGTGCACAACCTTAAAAATATTGATGTGGAAATTCCCCGGGGAAAGCTGGTGGTGCTGACCGGCCTTTCCGGCTCCGGGAAGTCTTCCCTGGCCTTCGACACCATATACGCCGAGGGCCAGCGCCGCTATGTGGAATCCCTGTCGGCCTATGCCCGGCAGTTCCTGGGGCAGATGGACAAGCCGGACGTGGACTATATCGAAGGTCTTTCCCCGGCCATTTCCATCGATCAGAAAACCACCAGCCATAACCCCCGTTCCACCGTCGGAACGGTGACCGAAATTTACGATTACCTGCGCCTACTTTTTGCCCGGGTGGGCCGGGCCCACTGCCCGTCCTGCGGCAGGCCCATTTCCCGGCAGGCGGTGGAGCAGATGGTGGACCAGCTCATGGACCTGCCGGAGGGCACCCGCCTGCAGATCCTGGCTCCGGTAGTCCGGGGCAAGAAGGGTGAGCACCAGAAGGTGCTGGAGGAAATCCGCAGGAACGGCTTTCCCCGGGTGCGGGTGGACGGCGAGGTCAGGGACCTGGCCGAAGGGGTCCAGCTGGACAAAAATAAAAAGCATACCATAGAAGTGGTGGTGGACCGGGTGATCGTCCGCCCCGGTGTTGCCCGGCGTCTGGCCGACTCCCTGGAGACGGCCCTGGGCATGGCCGGCGGCGTGGCCCTGGCGGCCGTGGTGGACGGCCCCGAAATGCTGTTTAACGAGAACTTTGCCTGCCCGGTGTGCGGCATCAGCCTGCCGGAGATAGCTCCCCGGCTTTTCTCCTTTAACAACCCCTACGGGGCCTGCCCGACCTGCACCGGCCTGGGGGTAAAAAGGGAGATTGACCCCGACCTGGTTATTCCCGACAGGCGCAAGTCCATTGCCGAAGGGGCCATTGCAGGCTGGTTCCGGGGTACCAATGCTTATGCCTGCCTGGAAGCCCTGGCCGAAAAGTACGGTTTTTCTCTTTCCACCCCGGTGGCCGAGTTGACTGAAGAGCAGCTGAACAAAATCCTTTACGGCACCGGTACGGATAAAATCCTGGTCAACTACCGGGATGCCTCCGGGCGGCGGCAGCAGTACCTGGCCACCTTCGAGGGGGTAATTAACAACCTTTCCCGCCGCTACCGGGAGACCGCTTCCCCTTACATCCGGGAGGAAATTGAACGGTACATGAGCGATCGCCCCTGCCCGGCCTGCGGTGGAGCCCGCCTGCGGCCCGAGGCCCTGGCAGTTAAGCTGGGGGGTCTTTCCATTGTCGATGTCACCCGCTTATCGATAAAGGAAGCGCGGGAATTTTTCCAGCGCCTGGAGCTGACGGAAAGGGAGCGGCTTATTGCCCGGCAGGTGCTGAAAGAAATCAACGCCCGGCTCGGCTTTCTGATTAACGTGGGCCTGGACTACCTGACCCTGGACCGGGCAGCGGGTACCCTGTCCGGCGGGGAGGCCCAGCGCATCCGCCTGGCCACCCAGATCGGCAGCGGGCTGACCGGTGTTCTTTATATTCTTGACGAGCCCAGCATCGGCCTGCACCAGCGGGATAACCGGCGTCTCCTGGATACCCTGCTGCATTTAAGGGACCTGGGCAACACGGTAATTGTGGTGGAGCACGACGAGGATACCATCCGCACGGCGGATCACATCATCGACATCGGTCCGGGGGCCGGGGAATACGGGGGCAGGGTGGTGGCCCAGGGCACCCTGCAGGACATTCTCAACAGCCCGGAATCAATTACCGGGCAGTACCTGAGCGGCCGCCGCTTCATTCCCGTTCCCGCTGCGCGCCGGAAGCCCGGCGGCAAGGCGCTCCAGGTGCTCGGGGCCGCGGAACACAATCTCAAGCAAATTGACGTGACCTTCCCCCTGGGGGTATTTATCTGCGTTACCGGGGTTTCCGGTTCCGGCAAAAGCACCCTGGTCAATGAAATTCTTTACAAGTACCTGGCCCGGGAACTTCACGGCAGCCGCGTTCAGCCGGGTGCCTGCCGGGAAGTGAGGGGAATTGAGCACCTGGACAAGGTGATCAACGTAGATCAATCTCCCATCGGCCGCACCCCCCGCTCCAACCCGGCCACCTATACCGGCGTTTTCAACGATATCCGGGATCTTTTTGCCAGCCTCCCCGAGGCCCGGATGAGGGGTTATAAACCGGGGCGGTTCAGTTTCAACGTTAAGGGAGGGCGCTGTGAGGCCTGTGCCGGGGACGGTATCATCAAAATTGAAATGCACTTCCTGCCTGATGTCTATGTTCCCTGCGAGGTATGCAAGGGCCGGCGTTACAACCGGGAGACGCTGGAAGTAAAATATAAGGGTAAGAATATAGCCGATGTGCTGGACATGACGGTGGACCAGGCGGCAGAATTTTTCCGTCACATTCCCAAAATTTACCGGCGGCTCAAGACCCTGCAGGATGTGGGCCTGGGTTACATCCGCCTGGGGCAGCCGGCACCGGAACTTTCCGGGGGGGAGGCCCAGCGGGTGAAGCTGGCCACCGAGCTTTCCCGGCGCTCCAACGGCCGCACCCTCTACATCCTGGACGAGCCCACCACCGGCCTGCATATGGCCGATGTACACCGCCTGCTCCAGGTCCTGCACCGGCTGGTGGAGGCCGGGGATACGGTGGTGGTCATCGAACACAACCTGGATGTTATTAAAACCGCCGACTACATTATCGACCTGGGTCCCGAGGGTGGGGACGGTGGCGGTTGGGTGGTGGCCTGCGGCACGCCGGAAGAAGTGGCCCGGGTAAAAGAATCCTACACCGGCCAGTTCCTGGCCCGGATTCTGGCTCAAGCGCCCGGGGGAGATCTCCAGGGCCTTCCGGTAGAGGATGTGCGCGCGGCAGGAGGTTGAGAGGATGGATAAGCTGCAGCATCTTCCGGATAAACCCGGCGTGTATCTGTTCCGCGATACGGCCGGGGAAATTATTTATGTGGGTAAGGCCGTCTCTTTAAAAAACCGTGTCCGTTCCTATTACCAGCCTGCTTCCCGGCTGAGCCCCAAGGTGCGGGCGATGATGAACCGGGCGGTGGATTTCGAGTACATTGTGACGGATAACGAAGTGGAAGCCCTGATCCTGGAGTCGAACCTGATCAAGGAGCATCGCCCCCGTTACAACATCTACCTGAAAGACGATAAAAGTTACCCCTACCTGAAGGTAACCCTGGGGGAGGACTTCCCCAGGGTGCACGTTACCCGCCGGGTGGTCAGGGACGGCTCCCGTTATTTCGGCCCGTACACTTCTGCGGGAGCAGTACACGAAACCCTGGATCTCCTGCGCCGCCTCTTTCCTTTCCGCACCTGCAAGCAGAAGCTGGCTGAAGGCAAGCTGCCGGCCGGGCGCCGCCCCTGCCTAAATTATTACATTGGGCGCTGCCTGGCTCCCTGCTCGGGACAGGTGGGCAGGGAGGAATACCGGTCGATAATCAACCGGGTATGCCTGTTTCTGGAAGGGCGTCAGGACGACCTGGTAAAAGAACTCACCAGGCGGATGAACGAAGCGGCGGAAAAACTGGAATTTGAGCGGGCTGCCCGCTTCCGGGATCAGCTGATGGCCGTGCGCCAGGTTCTGGAAAACCAGAAGGTGCTTTCAACCGGCAGGGAGGACCGGGATGTGGTGGCCCTGGCCCAGACGGAAGATCTCTCCCTGGTGATGATCTTCTTCGTGCGGGGCGGGAAACTCATCGGGCGGGACCAATTCCTGGTACCCGGTGCGGGGAATGCCCCGGAAGAGGTGCTGACGGCCTTTGTCAAGCAGTATTACAGCCGGGCCGACTTTATTCCCGGGGAGGTGCTCCTGGCCGGCATCGAACCGCAGGAGCGGCCGGCCATTGAAGAGTGGCTTTCCTCTCTCCGGGGTTCCCGGGTGCGCCTGGTGGTGCCCCGCCGGGGAGAAAAGAAGCAACTGGTGGATCTGGTGGCCAAAAATGCCCTCCTGGCCCTGCAGGAAGTTGAACAGGAGCGGGAGTCCCGGGGGCAGGGGGAGGATGCCTGCGCCGAGCTGGCCCGGGAACTGGGCCTGGAAAAGGTACCCTGCCGCATTGAATGTTATGACATCTCCAACACCCAGGGTGAGGAAAGCGTGGCTTCCATGGTGGTCTTTGAAGAAGGAAGACCGGTGCCTGACCAGTACCGCCGGTTTAAAATACGTACCGTAACGGGGCCGAACGACTATGCCTCCCTGAAGGAGGTGCTTGCGCGCCGCTTTAACCGCGCCAGGGAGGAGCGGGAATTGATCCGGACCGGGCAGCTGTCCACCAGGCAGGCCAGGTTCCACCGCCTGCCCGACCTGCTCATTGTGGATGGGGGTAAGGGCCAGCTATCGGCAGCCCGGGAGGTTATGAAGGAGCTGGGTTTTGGCTGGATACCGGCCTTCGGGCTGGCCAAGGAGGAAGAGCTGCTTTTTGCCGAGGGCCGCACCGAGCCCATCCGCCTGCCCCGGGACTCCCGGGCCCTGCACCTGCTGCAGCACCTGCGGGATGAAGCCCACCGTTTTGCCCTTAACTATCACCGGCAGCTGCGCAACCGGCGCAGCCTCAAGTCCCTTCTGGATGAGATCGAGGGCATCGGCCCCGTACGCCGCCGGGCTCTTCTCAGGGCTTTTCCTTCCCTGGAGGACATGGCCCGGGCCACGGTGGAGGAGCTGGCCGCCGTGCCGGGGATGAACCGGTCTGCGGCCCGGGCCGTGTACCGGTTCTTCCATGGCTAGTACTGCCTTTTTCTGAAAACCATGGTATAATAGGTAAAGAAATTGAAGTGTTGTATGATTAAAATTTGGAGTGAATTAATATATTTTAGCATCTGGAGGTTGCGAGCCTTGTACCGGTTGCTGGCCATGGACCTGGACGATACCCTGCTGGATAAAAGTTTACGTATCGGCGAAGATAACCTGCGGGCCCTGGCCCTGGCCAGGCAGGCGGGGGTGGTGATAACCCTGGCTACGGGGCGTATGTACCGTTCTGCCCTGCCCTATGCCCGGCAGCTGGAGATTGACGCTCCCCTGATCACCTACGAGGGAGCCCTGGTCAAGCATGCTGTCAGCGGGGAAGTGCTGCTGCACCGGCCCGTACCCCTTCCCTGGGCCCTGGATATTGTGGCCCGGGTTCAGGCCCGCGGTTACCACATCAACATCTACCTGGATGATTGCCTTTATGTGGAGCGGCATACGGAAGAAAGCAGGCTATACCAGTCCATTTCCCGGGTTCAGGCCCGGGCGGTGGGGCCGCTCATTCCTTTTATGAAGGAAGCCGGGAAGGATCCTACCAAAGTGCTGGTGATTGCCGGGGAAGAAAAATTGGACGAGCTGGCTGCAGAGTTAAAACCCCTTTATGGTTCCGACCTGCATATCACCAAGTCCAAACCTTATTTCCTGGAGTTTTCCCACCCGCAGGCCACCAAGGGGCATGCCCTGGCGGTGGTGGCCGCCTATTATGGTTTTGAGCCCGCGGAGGTTATTGCCGTGGGGGACAGCTACAACGACCTGGAAATGATTGAATGGGCCGGTCTGGGAGTGGCGGTGGCCAATGCCCCGCCCCAGATACGGGCCCGGGCGGATTTTGTTACCGCTTCCCATGATAACGGCGGCGTGGCCCGGGTGGTGGAAAAATTTATTCTGGGCGGGGCGGGGGAGGATGGTGCGCATGGATAAAGCGGTGGTTGCCGTTGACCTGGGCGGCACGAAAATCTATACCGCCCTGGCTGGCGCGGACGGCCGGGTGCTGGCTGAAGTGCTGGTTCCCACCCGGCCCTGGGAGGGGGTTGACGCGGTAATCGGGCGCATCGTGGGGACGGTGGAACAGGTGCTGGAACGGGCGGGGAAAGAGGGGCGGCTGGCGGCGCTGGGGATTGGCTGCCCGGGGCCTCTGGACGCCGCCAGCGGGCTGGTTCACCATGCCCCCAACCTGGACTGGCACGATGTTCCCCTGAAAGACCTGCTGGAAAAGAGGCTCGGTGTACCCGTGGCGGTGGACAATGACGCCAACCTGGCCGCCCTGGGGGAATATGTTTACGGGGCCGGGCGCGGCGAGAAGGATATGGTTTACATCACCGTCAGCACCGGTATCGGGGGCGGCCTGATCCTCGATGGGCGCCTCTATCACGGCGCCGGGTTCGGGGCCGGTGAGATCGGTCATATGACCATAGACCCCGGCGGCCCCCGGTGTAATTGCGGCAATTCTGGCTGCCTGGAGGCCATGGCCTCCGGGACGGCCATGGCCCGGGAGGCCCGTCTCCTGATAGAATCGGGCAGGGGCAGGGCCATCCTGGAGGCAGCGGGAGGAGATGTATGTGCCGTTACCGCGCGGGAAGTGGCCCGGGCTGCTGCGGGTGGAGATGATGAGGCCCGGCAGATCATCATTAATGCCGGCCGGGCCCTGGGTACCGGCGTGGCCAACGTGATTAACCTTTTAAACCCGGCCCTGGTGGTGCTGGGGGGCGGGGCCATGCAGGTGGGCCACCTCCTGTGGGAGACCATGGAGGAAGAAATCTCCCGCCGGGCGCTGGCTGCCGCCCGCAGGCGGGTGCGGCTGGTACCGGCGGAACTGGGTCCGCGTTCGGGTTTAATGGGGGCGGTAGCCCTGGCCCTGCAGAAAAGTGGGGGGATTTTCCGGTCCGGGGTGGTATAAAGGGTGCTACCGGGGGATTATTCTATTATCGTATTGCCGGAATATTTATCTTCCGGAAGGAAGTACTGGCTGCGGGAAGGAGAGGGGAGCGTTGCGCTTCGGCAAAGGAGAATGGCGCAGCTTCGAGCGGGGCATTGAGAAAGAATGGCTGGTGACCAACGGCCTCGGTGGTTATGCTTCCTCCACCCTGATCGGGGTTAACACGCGCAAGTACCACGGCCTCCTCGTGGCTTCCCTTACCCCTCCGGTAAGGCGTTACCTTTTTCTGGCCAAGCTGGATGAGCGGCTGGAAACCCCCCGGCGGACATACAACCTGGCTACGAACCATACCGGGGGAGGGGTAACGGAATTTGGATTTATCCACCTGCAGCAGGTGTTGTTCAACCCGTTTCCCACCTTTGTTTATTCTTTTGGTGACATAACCCTCCAGAAACAGGTCTTTATGATTTATGGAGAGAACAGCACCGTTATCCTGTACCGGCTGATCAATGGAGCCGAGCCGGCTATCCTGAGGCTGGTCCCCCTGGTCAACTGCCGGGATTTCCACTGGACCGTCCGGCGGGGCCAGATTGATTTCCGCAAGGAAGAAATACCTTACGGGGTGGCGGTAAAATCCATTCCCCAGTGCCCCGTCCTGCGCCTGGTGTGCAGTGAGGGCCAGTTCAACAGCCGCGACGACTGGTTTTACGATATGTTTTACCTGGTGGAGCAAAAGCGGGGGCTGGATGCCAGGGAGGATCATTTCATACCCGGTGATTTCACCATTTCTTTAAAACCGGGAGAGATCAGGGACATTACCTTTCTGGCCACCCTGGAAGATATTTTTACCCTGGACGGGCGGGCCCTCCTGGGTGCGGAAATAAAGCGCCTGCAGGAACTGGTGAAGAGGAGCGGGTGCCGTGGTATCCTGGCCCGCCATCTGGTCCGGGCTGCGGACAGCTTTATTGTCCACCGCCAGTCCACAGGCGGGAAGAGCATTATTGCCGGCTACCACTGGTTTAACGATTGGGGAAGGGACGCCATGATTGCCCTTCCCGGTTTGACGCTGGTCACCCGGCGTTACGACGACGCCCGGGATATCCTGCTCACCTACTCCCGCTACTGCAAGGACGGGCTCCTGCCCAATGTGTTCGCCGATAACGGCAGGGAAGCGCTTTACAATACGGTGGACGCCTCCCTGTGGTTTTTCTGGGCGGCCTGGAAATATCTTCAGTATACCCGGGACCATACCTCTGGCAGGAAGGTGCTCTACCCCGTTCTCAGGGATATTGCCCACCATTACATCAAGGGGACGCACTTCAACATCGGGGTGGATGCGGACGGGCTGCTGGCGGCGGGTTCCCCGGACCTGCAGCTGACCTGGATGGATGCCAAGGTGGACCAGTGGGTGGTTACCCCCCGCCACGGGAAGGCCGTGGAAATTAACGCCCTCTGGTACAATGCCCTGTGCGTTTTGCGGAAGCTGGCCGCCCTCTACGGGGATACTTTTCCTTATCAGGAACTGTTGGAAAAGCATGAGCGAAATTTTGTGCGGGAATTCTGGTATGAAGACGGCGGTTATTTCTATGATGTGATCGGTGAGGACGGAAAGGATGCCTCCCTGCGTCCCAACCAGGTTATTGCTTTAAGCCTCCCCTTTACCGCGGTTGATGCGGAAAGGGGGCGCAGGGCGATGACCCGTGTCTGGCAGGAACTGTACGCCACCTACGGCCTGCGCACTTTATCCCCCGGCGACCCCAGGTACCGGGGAGTTTATGGGGGTGACCGGTGGCAGCGGGATGGGGCCTATCACCAGGGTACGGTCTGGAGCTGGCTGATCGGACCCTTTGTTACCGCCTGGCGGCGGGTTCATCACTATTCCCCGGCCAGCAGGCTGCAGGCGGCGCGTTTTCTTGCCCCCTTCCGGGATCAGCTGCGGGACCACGGGGTAGGTTACATTTCGGAAATCTTTGACGGTAATGAGCCCATTATTCCCCGGGGGTGTATAGCCCAGGCCTGGGGAGTGGCGGAAGTGCTGCGGGCTTACGTGGAAGACGTGCTGGAAATCAGGCCGCAGATTTGAGGGTTAATAATTCCGCATGAGGAGGGGTTTGTCTTGTCCGTTCTGGATGATGTTCAGGCCATGTATGCTGCCGACACGAAGGGAATGCTCAAAGCTCTGTGGGAACTGCCCGAGCAGTGTGCCCGGGCCTGGGAACTGGGTATGGCTGCCCAGCTTCCCCCTGCAGGCCAGTTCAAGCATATAGTGGTTACCGGCCTCGGCGGTTCGGCCATCGGGGGCGATTTCCTGCGGGTGTATGCCGCCCGGCGTCTGGGCGTCCCGGTGGTGGTTAACCGGGACTATGTGCTGCCTGAATTTGTGGGGCCGCATACCCTGGTTTTTGCCGTCAGCTATTCCGGCAATACCGAGGAAACCCTGAGCGCCTATGCCCGGGCCCGGGAGAAGGGGGCGGCGCTGGTAGTTCTGACCACCGGCGGCAGGCTGGGCGAGATGGCTAGGCAGGACGGTGTGCCGGTAATTACCGTCCCCGGCGGCATAGCCCCCCGTTCGGCCACGGGGTACCTTTTCCTTCCCACCCTGGCCGTGCTTTACCGGATGGGTCTGCTTCCGGACCCGGGCCAGGAAGTGCATGAGTGCGTGTCCCTTCTGCAGTCCATGCGGGAAGAGCTCAAGCCGGAAGTTCCCCGGGACTCCAACCCGGCCAAGATGCTGGCGGCCGGTTTTTACAACCGCATTCCCGTAATCTGGGGTTCCAGCGGGACCACGGAAGTGGTGGCCCAGCGCTGGAAGGGGCAGATTAATGAAAATGCCAAAGCACCGGCCTACTGGAATGTATTTCCGGAGCTGAACCATAACGAGCTGGTCGGGTTTGAGTTTCCCGGTGAGCTCCTGCGCCGGCTTTATGTGGTTATCCTGCGGGATCCCCACGATCACCCGCGGGTGCAGAAGCGTTTTGCCATTACCCGTGAGATTATGGAAGGTGCGGTGGCCGGTGTTGTCGAAATAATGGCCCGGGGGAGCGGTGCCCTGGCCCGCCTGTACTCCCTGGTGTATATTGGGGATTACGCCAGTGTATACCTGGCCATGCTTTACGGCGTGGATCCCGGCCCGGTCAGGGTGATCGATACCCTCAAGGCCCGCCTGGCGGAGGAGTGAGGGGTAACGCCGGGCAATGAGTGGTGATCATTATGCGGCTGGTAATTGTGACCGGCCTTTCCGGGGCCGGAAAAACCCAGGCCTTAAGGATTCTGGAGGATTTAGGTTTTTTTTGTGTGGACAATCTGCCTCCCCGGCTTATCCCCAAATTTCTGGAACTTTGTTCACAGTCTTCCCGGGGAATTAATAAAATAGCTGTAGTAGTGGATATCCGGGGTGGAGAATTTTTTGATGCCCTTTTTGAAGTTCTAAATGATCTGGAACAGGAGGGCCTGCGTTACGAAATCCTGTTCCTGGAAACCTCTGACGCCACCCTGGTTCGCCGGTATAAGGAATCCCGCCGCAGCCATCCCCTGAGCGTGGACGGGGAAGTGCTGCAGAGTATACGCCAGGAAAGGGAGCGGCTGCGGGAATTACGGGGGCGGGCTCACAAGATAATTGACACTTCGGATATGACTCCCCAGCAGCTAAAAGAGGAACTGGTCAGTCTATTTGGAGACAACACCGGGGCTCCCCTGCGCATTACAATTATTTCCTTCGGGTATAAATACGGCATACCCCTGGACAGCGACCTGGTTTTTGACGTGAGGTTTTTACCCAATCCCCATTACGACCCGGCTCTGCGCCCGCTGACCGGAAACGACCCGGCTGTAAGGGATTATATCCTGTGCGCCCCGGTAAGCCAGGATTTCCTGAACCGGTTCTATCAATTCATTGATTTTCTCCTTCCCCATTATATCCGGGAAGGGAAAACTACCCTCACCATTGCTATTGGCTGCACCGGTGGCCAGCACCGCAGCGTAACCCTGGCCAACAGCCTGGGGGCTCACCTGGCGGAGCAGGGTTACCGGGTTGCCGTGCGGCACCGGGATCTTCCCCGTTAAGGCAGGGAGTTGAAATGATAAATTTGTTCAAGTGGCTTTACCCGGGAATGCATGTTAAGCGCTGGCTGGTTCTGGCCTTTGCCGGCCTGCTGCTGGCTGTGTCCGGCACCGGCCTTCTGGTCCAGTCTGTTCCAGTGGAACGCCGGGCGGTACTGTTAATCCGGGTGGAGGAACTTTTCGCCCCGGAGCATCTCTGGATGGTGGGGTCCCTTCTCCTCCTGCTGGGGCTGGCAGCTCTTTATTACGGCAGTTACCGGGCCTTCAAGTCGGTGGTGGATGTCCTGACACCCGAAGAATGCACGCGCCTGGCGGAGATAATCCATACCCGCCAGAACCTGCGCCGGGGTCCCCGCATTGTGGTGATAGGCGGCGGTACGGGTTTGTCCGTACTGCTGAAGGGCCTGAAAGAATATACCAGCAATATTACCGCCATTGTCACCGTGGCTGATGACGGAGGAAGCTCGGGGCGGCTGCGGGGAGAGCTGGGTATGCTTCCTCCCGGGGACATCCGTAACTGCCTGGTGGCCCTGGCCGATAAAGAATCGCTGATGGAAGACCTGCTGCAGTACCGCTTTAAAAGTGGCGACCTGGCCGGCCACAATCTGGGCAACCTCCTCCTGGCCGCGTTGAATCATATGGCCGGTGGGTTTCAGGAAGCCGTGCAGGCCCTGAGCAAGGTCCTGGCCGTCAGGGGGCAGGTCCTGCCCGTTACCCTGCAGAACGTGGTCCTGGGGGCGGAATTGTCCGACGGTACGCTGGTTTACGGGGAATCCTCCATTCCCCGGTGCAGGAAACCCATCAAGCGGGTTTTCCTGGTACCGGGTGATTGCTACCCCCTGCCCGAAGCCCTGCAGGCCATTGCCCGGGCGGACGCGGTGGTGCTGGGCCCGGGAAGCCTTTATACCAGCATCCTGCCCAACCTGCTGGTGCGGGGGATTTCCGAAGCCATTGCCCGCACCAGGGCGGTACGGGTCTACGTTTGTAACGTGATGACCCAGCCGGGGGAAACCGATGGTTACACTGCCAGCGACCATCTCAAGGCCATCTTTTCCCACGCCGGTCCCATTGTGGATTACGTGGTGGTTAACCGCGGCAGCATACCGGCGCGGTTGAAGGTGCGTTACCGCCGGGAGGGTGCCGTGCCGGTGGTGGCGGATACGGAAAAACTGCGGCAGATGGGAGTGGAGGTTATAGAGGGCGATCTGGTTCAGGAAAGCAGCGTGGTTCGCCATCATCCCGGCAAGCTGGCCCGGCTGATCCTGGAGCTGGCCCTGCGGGAGCGTAAAGCAGGGGAACCTTTCCGGCTATCTTCCACGAGCAGTAACTTCCGTTCAGGGTACCTGTAGGCGAGGCCGGCCCTATTCCGCTGAAAGCGGGTTTTTTTGTCGAAATAACAGTTGCCGGGGCAGGAACGCGGTGTTAAGATCTTATTAAACCCTGAGCTGTACAGGCTGGAAGGGCCTGCCGGGGCTATTTCTTACAGCGAAGCTTAACCAGGAGGATTGGATGAAGATCAGAATTTTAATTGCCATTTTTTCGCTTCCCCTGCTTTTTCTAATGGTTCTGGGCGGCACCCGTTATGCTGCCGATTGCCTGGCTCAGGCCCAGAGCGTGAACCCTCCTTTTCCATCACCTGAATTCCAGCAACGAGGGATACCCATTTTAATGTATCACAAGATAAACCCCGATCCCCGGGCAGGAGGGCTGGGGCTGCGGGTACCTCCGTATAAGTTTGCCCGGCAGATGGAATACCTGGCGGCTCATGGTTTTCATACTGTTTCCCTTGTTGACGTGGTGGATCACTTCCAGAAGGGAAAACCCCTACCGTCCCGGCCGGTAGTTATAACTTTTGATGATGGCTACCTGGATAATTACACCTATGCTTTTCCAATTTTAAAAAGGCACGGCTTCACGGCCACCATTTTTGTAGTGGCCGGCACCGTGGGTAAAACCAATGTCTTTGATGCCAGGGTTCAGCCGGTAAACAGGATGGCCGGCTGGCGGGAGCTGAGGGAAATGGCCGCTTACGGCATCACCATCGGTGCCCATACCCTGGATCACCCCCGGCTGACGGACCTCCCCCTGGAGGAAGCCCGCCGTCAGATCAGGGAAAGCAAGGCCGTCCTGGAGGCGGGGCTGGGTCGACCGGTGGAAGTTTTCAGCTATCCTTACGGCAGGTACAACCTGAAACTGGCCAGGCTGGTGAAAGAAAGCGGCTACCGGGCGGCAGTGACCACGGTCCAGGGGCTGGCCCGCCCCGGTGATGATCCCTATACCCTGAAAAGGGTGCGTGTGATGGGGAGCTACAATATGCAGAAGTTTACCACGGAACTGCTGAAATATTATTATTACCCGCCCGCTCCGGTTGCCGCAGGCGGTAGGCGCTATTGATAACGGGCGCTAAAATTCCTGCTGGGTGTGGTATAATACTTGTAAGGTGATTTTTAATGTCCTTTTCTGCCCTTACCAAAGAGGAGCTGGCAAGGGTGGTGGGGAAGGAGAAATGCTGCCGGCTGGCCGAGCTGGCTGCCCTGGTTAAAATGGACGGCAGCCTGTTCCTGGGGCCGGGTGCGGAAGCCACCCTGACCGTTGGCACCGGAAGTGCGGCGGTAGCCCGGAAGATTTTTTCCCTTTTCAAGGAGCTCTTTGGTGTACAGACTGATGTCCTGATCAAGCGGAAAAACCGGGTGCGGAAGAAAAACCTCTACCAGGTGCGGATCTCTCCACAGGATGGGATGGCCCGGATTTTATGTCAGCTGGGCATGATGGATGAGCGGGGCCGCCTGACCGCCGGGGTACCCGGCGTGCTGGTGCGGCGGGAATGCTGCCGCCGGGCATACCTGCGGGGGGCTTTCCTGGGGGGCGGTTCCGTGAACAGTCCCGAGGGAACTTACCACCTGGAAATCATCACGGGCAGTGCCGAACATGCCCGGGGTCTGGGCCGGCTGATGGAGGAATTCGGCCTGGAGGCAAAAGTGAGCACGCGTAAAAACTGGCATGTGGTGTATTTAAAGGATAGCGAGCAGATTGTATCCCTGTTGAATATTATGGGAGCCCATACGGCTCTTTTAGATTTTGAAAACGTCCGCATATATAAAGATATGCGCAACCAGGTTAACCGGCTGGTAAACTGTGAAACAGCCAATCTGAACAAGGTAGTGGATGCAGCCCTGCGTCAGGTGGAAAATATCCGTTACATAGCTGCCACCATGGGGCTGGAGAAACTCCCGCCATCCCTGCGGCAGGTAGCTGAGGCCCGCCTGCGCTATCCCGACGCGAGCCTGAGGGAGCTGGGGGAAGTTCTCGAGCCCCGGCTGGGAAAATCGGGGGTAAATCACCGCCTGCGCAGGCTAGATGAAATTGCCAACAGGCTCCGGCGTGGTGAAGAATAAAGCTGGGGCCGCTTAACCCCGGCAGCAGGAGAAAACTGCGCCGCTATAGAATTAGACAATATTTATTCTTTAGAGAATTAGCTATTCTTTCGTTTATAATTAACGTTACTTATGGCGGAGCTTTGGAGGAGTGAGGCCCTATGCGCCTGGGTTACGGGCTCAACCTGGAACAAACGCAAAAGTTAATCATGACTCCCGAGCTGCGTCAGGCCATAACCGTGTTGCAGCTATCCTCCCTGGAGCTTTCCCTGTATATAGAGCAGCAACTGCAGGAGAACCCTCTTTTGGAACTGCAGGAGGAAAGCGGTGCCGGGGAGGATGAAGGTGAATTTGAGTGGGAGCACGAGCAGGGGGAACCGGACAGGGAATACGACCTGGATTGGGAGGAATATTTTCAGGATTCCAGCGATTTAGGTTTTCCGCGGGCGGAACGGGATCCCGAGCCACCCGCCCACAATTATGAAAGTTTCCTTTCCCAGGCGCCCACCCTGATGGAACACCTGATGTTCCAGCTGTACTTGAGCAAGTGCAGCCCTGACACCAGGGCTATCGGTGAATATTTGATTGGTAATCTGGACGAGCACGGGTACCTGCGGGTAAGTGTGGAGGAGGCTGCCAGGCAGCTGGCCGTATCTCCCCAGGCCGTGGAAGAAGCGCTGAAATTAATCCAGACCTTTGACCCGCCAGGGGTAGGGGCCCGGACTCTCCAGGAATGTCTGCTCATCCAGCTTAACCAGCTAGGTATTAAAGATGGGTTGTTGGAAAAGATTATCCGCTACCACCTGGTGGACCTGGCCAGGGGTAAGTTTAACCGCCTGGCCCAGCAGTTCAATGTTCATGTGCGGGAAATCCAGCGGGTGGCCGATATTTTAAAAACCCTGGACCCGAAGCCAGGTCGTAATTTTTCCACCCCCTACGAAGTGCGTTATGTGGTACCGGATATAGTAGTGGAAAAGGTGGGGGATGATTATATCATCCTGATCAATGATGTATCCGTGCCCCGCCTGACCATTAATCCCACCTACCGTGCGGTGCTTCAGCAGGAAAACCAGGATTCCCGCACCCGCCGCTTTGTGGAGAGCAAGCTTAATGCTGCGGCCTGGCTGATCCGCAGCATAGAGCAGCGGCGCCTGACCCTTTATAAGGTGACCAGTTGTCTGGTCCAGTTGCAGCGGGATTTTCTGGACCACGGGGTGAAATATTTAAAACCCCTTAATTTAAAACAGGTGGCTGACATGGTTGGCCTGCACGAATCTACAGTAAGCCGGGCTACTTCCAACAAATATATCCAGACCCCGCAGGGAGTATTTGAGATGAAGTATTTCTTCCCCTCGGGGGTAAATAACGGTGGGGGAAACGGGACTTCTGCCGAGAGCATTAAAAAAATGCTTCAGGAAATTGTGGCGGCTGAAGATCCCAGGGAGCCGTTAAATGACCAGAAGATTGCGGAAATTTTATCAAAAGAAGGCATTCACATTTCCCGGCGGACCGTGGCCAAGTACCGGAGCGAACTGGGCATTCCGTCGGTGCAGCAGAGAAAGCGTTATTAAACCCGGGGCGGGGGATTAATCAGGGTACCGGTAGTTCCAACCGGTACCCAATTTTTTTATCTTATTTATCCCCAAAAAGAGGAACTATTTAACTGGATGACGAATAAGAATGTCATAATTCAAATAAATTTTATTAAGTAATGTATACTAATGAAAGGAGCGAGAGGGAATAATGACGGTAAGGGTAGGGATTAATGGTTTCGGCCGTATAGGGAGAAATGTGCTGCGGGCAGCGCTCCGCTATCCCGATATCCAGGTGGTGGCCGTAAACCACAAGTCCCGGCGGCTCCAGGTAAATGAGAACTACGCTCGTACTCTTGCCCACGCTTTAAAATACGATTCAGTTCACGGCCGTCTGGATGCGGATGTGCAGGCTGGTGAACGTTCTCTGATCATAAACGGTTCCGAGATTGCGGTCCTGGCCGAGGCGGATCCCGCCCGCATTCCCTGGGGAGAACTGGGAGTGGACGTGGTGGTGGAATCCACCGGCAAGTTTAAAACAGCGGAAGACGCTGCAGTGCATCTATCCAGCGGAGCCCGGAAAGTGGTCATCAGCGCTCCGGCCAAAGGAAACGTCCTGACAGTAGTTATGGGGGTTAACGAGGAACTTTATGATCCTGCAGTGCATCACGTAATTTCCAACGCTTCCTGTACCACCAACTGCCTGGCGCCGGTGGCCAAAGTGCTGGACGAACAATTTGGTATAGTCAAGGGCCTCATGACCACCGTCCATGCCTATACCAACGACCAGCAGATCCTGGACATGCCTCACCGGGACCTGCGCCGGGGCCGGGCCGCGAACATGAGCATTATTCCCACCACCACCGGGGCGGCCCGGGCAGTGGAACTGGTGCTCCCGCAATTAAAAGGCAAGTTGAACGGTATGGCCATGCGGGTGCCCACTCCCAATGTCAGCGTGGTGGATTTCGTGGCCCAGTTGAGCCGGCCGGTTACGGTTCAGGAGGTCAACGAAGCCCTGAAGGACGCTTCCGAGGGTAAGCTGAGGGGCATCCTGGCCTACAGCGACCTGCCCCTGGTGTCGGTGGATTACTGTGGAGATCCCCACTCGGCTATTATAGACGGTCCTTCCACCATGGTCATTGGCGAGGATATGGTTAAAGTGGTGGCCTGGTACGATAATGAATGGGGCTATTCCAACCGTATCCTGGACCTGATTTTGTACATGGCCCGGAAAGGATTTTAAAAAAACATGTCAAAGAATATCCTGTAAAGGCAGGTGTTTCCGGCGGGCCCTGGCGGGGTGCCCGCCGGAACAGGTCATGGGCAGGTTAGCCTTGGGGCGGCGGTCCTGAGGACTTTGTCAAAAAGAAAGGGACCCGGTTTATATGATGTAATATTTCATTATCAGGGAGGTATATGTGTGCTCAAAACCATCCGGGATCTGGAGGTAACCGGTAAGCGGGTACTGGTGAGGGTGGATTTTAATGTCCCCCTGGACGGGGAAGGTAATGTTGCCGATGATACCCGGATCCGGGCGGCACTGCCAACCATCCAGTACCTGCTGGAAAAACAGGCCAGGGTGATCCTGGTCTCCCATCTGGGGCGGCCCAAGGGGAAGGTAGATGAACGCTACCGCCTGGACCCGGTGGCCCGGCGCCTTTCCGAATTGCTGGGCAGGCCGGTGGTTAAGGTGGATGATTGCATAGGAGATGAGCCCAGGCGGGCCGTGCAGGAGATGCAGCCCGGCGATGTGATACTGCTGGAAAATGTGCGTTTTCATCCCGGGGAGGAAAAGAACGAGGAGAAGTTTGCCCGCCAGCTGGCCGAGCTGGCTGATGTTTATGTGAATGATGCCTTTGGTACTGCCCACCGGGCCCATGCATCCACGGAAGGGGTGGCCCACTTTTTACCAGCTGCCGCCGGCTTTCTGATGGAAAAGGAAATAAACATGCTCGGCCAGGCCCTGTCCAATCCCGGCCGGCCCTTTGTGGCCATTCTGGGAGGGGCCAAGGTTTCCGATAAAATTGACGTGATTGAAAACCTCCTGGGCAAGGTAAACACCCTGCTCATCGGCGGGGGTATGGCCAATACCTTCCTGGCTGCCCGCGGCCTGGCCCTGGGCAAATCCCTGGTGGAGACGGATAAGGTAGCTCTGGCCGGGGATTTAATAAACCGGGCACAAAAGGCGGGGGTAAAATTGCTTTTACCCGTGGACCTGGTGGTGGCCAGGGCGGCCCGGCCGGATGCGGAACCCAAAGTGGTGCCGGTGGATGCTGTGCCGGAGGACTGGATGGCTCTGGATATCGGGCCGGAAACGGTAAAGAATTACGCTGCCGAGGTGCGCGACGCCGGTACCGTTATCTGGAACGGGCCCATGGGGGTCTTTGAGATGGCTCCCTTTGCGGCAGGTACCTTCGAGCTGGCCAGGGCGCTGGCTGAAAGCAAAGCCACCACCATCGTGGGCGGTGGAGATACGGCAGCAGCGGTGGAGAAGGCGGGTGTAGCCGGTAGGATGTCCCACGTCTCCACCGGTGGCGGGGCTTCCCTGGAGTTCCTGGAAGGAAAGACCCTGCCCGGAGTGGCTGTTCTGATGGATAAGAAGTGAGGGGGGAGGTAGCCATGCGGATACCCCTTCTGGCGGGTAACTGGAAAATGTATAAAACGGTCACCGAAGCGGTGGAATTTGTGCGGGGACTCAAGGAAGCCCTGGCCGGTATCCAGGGGGTGGAAGTGGCCGTTTGTCCCCCGTTTACCGCCCTTTATGCCGTGGCCCGGGAGCTGCAGGGAACGGGTATGGCCCTGGGGGCCCAGAATATGTACCAGGCCGAGGAAGGGGCATATACGGGAGAAGTTTCCCCGATCATGCTGAAGGAAATCGGGTGCCGTTACGTGATCCTGGGCCACTCGGAACGCCGGCAATATTTTGGTGAGAGTGATGAAGTGATTAACGCCAAAGTAAAGCTGGCCCTTAAACACGGTTTAACCCCCATCGTTTGTGTGGGAGAACACCTGAAAGATAGGGAAGCGGGAAATACGGAAAAGGTTGTGGGGGAACAGGTCCGCCGCTCGCTGGCCGGTCTTTCCGCCGCTGAACTGGCCGGCCTGGTGGTGGCCTATGAACCGGTGTGGGCCATCGGCACCGGGCGCACGGCTTCCCCTGAAGACGCCCAGCAGGTAAATGCTTTTATCCGCTCCCTGCTGGCTGAGATGGGGGGTCAGGAAGCGGCCCGGCAGGTGCGTATCCAGTACGGCGGAAGCGTTAAGCCCGATAACGCCGCCGAACTTCTGGGGCAGCCCGATATCGACGGCGCCCTGGTAGGTGGTGCCAGCCTGAAGGTGGAAAGTTTTGCTGCCATTGTCCGGGCGGCACTGCAGTAAGAGGCGGAATGATGACCTGTTATCAGGAGGTTTTCCATGGAAATAAAGAATATTCCCATGGTCCTGGTTATCCTGGATGGCTGGGGCCTGAGAGCTGAAGAAGAGGGAAATGCCATTGCCCGGGCCAGAACACCCCATATGGACCACTTTTGGGCCACCTACCCCCATACCACCCTGGGAACTTCGGGTGAGGATGTGGGCCTGCCCGATGGCCAGATGGGTAACTCGGAGGTAGGGCACCTCAACATCGGAGCGGGGCGTATTGTTTATCAGGAGCTGACCCGTATAACCAGGGCCATCAGGGACGGCAGCTTTTTTACCAATAAGGCCCTTGTGGCAGCGGTGGAGCACGTGCAGGCCACCGGCGGGGCGCTGCACCTGATGGGGCTGTTGTCCGACGGCGGTGTGCACAGTCATATCAGCCATCTTTTTGCCCTGCTGGAACTGGCCAGGAGGCATAATTTGTCAAAAGTTTACATACACTGTTTCCTGGACGGCCGGGACGTCCCCCCCGATAATGCCGGGGAATATATCCAGCAGCTGGAAGAAAAATGCCGGGAGCTGGGTACGGGAATCATTGCCACGGTCATGGGACGCTACTACGCCATGGACCGGGACCGCCGCTGGGACCGTACCCGGAGGGCCTATGAAGCCATGGTTCTGGGGAAGGGACTTACAGCTTCTTCCGCCATGGAGGCTCTGGAAGAGTCGTACCGGCGGGGGGAGACCGATGAGTTTGTACAGCCCACGGTAATTACCAGGGCAGGTGCCCCCGTGGCGCTGGTGGAAAGTGGTGATGCGGTGATCTTTTACAATTTCCGCCCCGACCGGGCCAGGCAGATCACCCGGGCTTTTGTGGACGAAGATTTTACCGGCTTTGAGCGTCCGGCGAACCGGCCGCGGGTGCACTTTACCTGCATGACCCTTTACGATAAGACCATTAATGTCCCGGTGGCCTTTGAGCCGCACCATCCGACCAACACCCTGGGAGAAGTTATCAGCCGTCTGGGGCTCAGGCAGCTGCGCCTGGCCGAAACGGAAAAGTACGCCCATGTAACCTTCTTCTTCAACGGGGGGGTGGAAACCCCTTACCCCGGTGAGGACCGTCTGCTGATCCCCTCACCTAAAGTGGCTACCTACGATCAGAAGCCGGAAATGAGCGCTCCGGAGGTTACCGAAGCCTTCCTGGAACAGCTGGCCAGCGGCAAATACCAGGTCATTATTATGAACTACGCCAACGCCGATATGGTGGGCCATACCGGGGATATGGACGCGGCAATTAAGGCCATCGAAACTGTGGACCGGTGTGTGGGGAAGGTGGTGAAAGCTGTTCAGGAAAAAGGGGGGACGGTGATAATTACCGCCGACCACGGCAATGCCGATGAAATGCTGGACCCCAACGGGCATCCCCATACCGCCCATACCACCAACCGGGCCCCCTTTATACTGATCGGGGAGGATGCCGGGCGGGTAAAACTCCGTCCGGGGGGCATCCTGGCGGATATTGCCCCGACCATGCTGGACCTGATGGGGATTCCCGTGCCTCCGGAGATGACCGGTAGGTCTCTGATTTTGGAACGCTGGGATGGATATTAATATGCGGTTGCAGGTATCTATCCACTGTACCATGGCCATTTTAAGGAAAATCTTATGGGGAGGAAAAAGCATGAGTACCACCATAGTTGATGTCTATGCCAGGGAGATTCTCGATTCCCGGGGTAATCCCACCGTTGAAGTGGACGTACTGCTGGAAGGCGGCGCCCTGGGCCGGGCGGCCGTTCCCTCCGGAGCTTCCACCGGTGCCCATGAAGCAGTGGAACTGAGGGATGGCGATCCGTCCCGCTACCTGGGTAAGGGCGTGCAAAAGGCGGTACAAAATGTAATTGAAAAAATTGCTCCTGAGATAATCGGTTTTGATGCCCTGGAGCAGGTAATGCTGGATAAAACCCTTATTGAACTGGATGGTACTCCCAATAAGAGCAGGCTGGGCGCCAATGCCATCCTCGGGGTTTCCCTGGCCACGGCTAAAGCGGCTGCCCTGGCGTTGGGGCTCCCCCTTTTTCAGTACCTGGGTGGGGTTAATGCCCGGCGGGTGCCGGTGCCGATGATGAATATTTTGAACGGCGGCAAGCACGCCGATAACAATGTGGATATCCAGGAATTCATGATTATGCCTGTAGGAGCTCCCACCTTTGCTGAAGCCCTGCGGATGGGGGCCGAGGTTTTCCATAATCTGAAGAAGGTGCTCAAGAAAAAGGGTTTGAATACCGCTGTGGGTGACGAAGGTGGTTTTGCTCCCAGCCTGGATTCCAACGAGGAGGCCTGCGCGGTAATTATAGAAGCCATCGAGGCCGCGGGTTACCGGCCCGGTGAGGACGTGGCCCTGGCCATTGATGCTGCGGCTACCGAGTTCTTCAAAGACGGCCGCTATGTGCTGGAGGGAAAAGAGTTTACGGCGGAAGGCTTAATCGATTACTATGCCGCGCTGGTGGAGCGCTATCCCATTTTCTCCATTGAGGACGGCCTGGCCGAGGATGACTGGGAAAACTGGGTAAAGCTTACCGCCCGCCTGGGTGACAGGGTACAGCTGGTGGGGGACGACCTTTATGTGACCAATACGGAGCGGCTGAGGAAGGGTATCCAGCTGCGGGCCAGCAATTCCATCCTGATCAAGGTGAACCAGATCGGCACCCTCACCGAAACCCTGGAAGCCATTGAAATGGCCCGCCAGGCCGGCTTCACCGCGGTGGTCAGCCACCGTTCCGGGGAGACGGAAGACACCTTCATTGCCGACCTGGTGGTGGCTGCCGGCACTGGACTGATTAAAACAGGAGCGCCCTCCCGTACCGACCGGGTGGCCAAATACAACCAGTTGCTGCGCATAGAGGAAGAGCTGGGAGATACGGCCATTTACCCCGGTCGTAACGCCCTGAAAGCCTTCTCTTGCGCAAATATCACCCCTGTATAATTGTCAATTATTAATGATGTGTGCTATAATAACAGCGAATGGAAGAGGAGGTGCCAGCAGGTGCTCAAGGGCGTTTTAATAGCCATTCATGTACTCCTGTGCTTCGGTCTTATTGCTACGGTACTCCTGCAGTCGGGAAGAAGTGCCGGGCTCTCCGGTGCCATTGCCGGGGGAGCGGAGGTTTTGTTTGGTAAAAAGAAAGGTCTGGATGAATTTTTGAGTAAGCTGACAACAATAATGGCTGTGCTGTTTGCCATTACGTCACTGGTTTTGGGCTTATGGACATAAGCCCATTGTCTTATTCTGACAGGTTGCCGGCCACCGGCCAGAAAAAGTAGAAAAAGGTGGAGAAGGCACCTGTCACGGGAAGGGGGAGGTGATCCGGGAGAGGGAGGTTGGGTATTTTTTCAGCGGTCATCTAAAAAATTAACCATGGGGGGGAATATTCTTGGAACAGTCGTGGGTGACCTATTCCGGGTTGGTGGCTGCCATTATCGGTATCCTGTTTGCAGGTTATCTGGCCTCATGGGTACTTAGTCGTCCAGCTGGTTCCCAGCGCATGCAGGAAATTTCGGCGGCCATCCAGGAAGGGGCTATGGCTTACCTCAACCGGCAGTACAAGACCATAGCCCTGGTGGGTATTGTCGTGGCCCTGATCATCCTGTTCGGTCTTAACTACTGGACGGCAATTGGCTTTATCATCGGAGCCGTTTTCTCCGGCCTTTGCGGTTATATCGGCATGTACGTGACCACCCGGGGCAATACCCGTGTGGCTGAAGCGGCCAAGTCCGGCATCAACCACGCCCTGCAGGTAGCTTTCAAGGGTGGTGCCGTGACGGGGATGATGTGCGTGAGCCTGGCCCTGCTGGGTGTTTCGGCCATGTACGTCATTTTTAGAGACCCGGTGGCCCTGGTGGGTCTGGGCTTTGGCGGTTCGCTGATCAGTGTGTTCGCCCGTCTGGGCGGCGGTATTTATACCAAGAGTGCCGACGTGGGCGCTGACCTGGTGGGTAAGGTGGAAGCCGGCATTCCCGAAGACGACCCCCGGAACCCGGCGGTTATTGCCGACAACGTGGGTGACAACGTGGGTGACTGCGCCGGTATGGCGGCCGACCTCTTCGAGACCTATGCCGTCACCGCGGTAGGGGCCATGCTTCTGGGATTCCTGCTTTTCGACAACCAGCCCCAGTATGTCATCTATCCCATGGTTTTAGGTGCTGTAGCAATCATTGCCTCCATTATCGGTACTTTCTTTGTACGGATGGGTGACCAGAGCACCAATATTATGGGTGCTCTCTACAAGGGGCTCTGGGCTTCCGCCATCCTGTCCCTGATCGGCTTCTGGTTTGTGACCACGTCCGTTCTGGGCAACTCCACTTACTTCTGGCCGGCCCTTATCGGTATTGTGGTTACCGTGGCCATTGTGTATATTACCGACTACTATACGTCCAAGAATTTCCGCCCGGTAAAATCCATCGCTGAAGCATCCCAGTCCGGCCACGCTACCAACATCATCACCGGTATTTCGGTGGCCATGGAGTCCAGCGTCCTTCCCGCCATAGTAATTGTAGCCGGTATTCTGGTCTCCTACCTGATCGGTGGCGGCGGGGCGGGAGGTCTCTATGCCATTGGTATTGCTTCCATGGCCATGCTCTCCATGACCGGTATTATCGTGGCCATTGACTCTTACGGGCCCATTACCGACAACGCCGGTGGTATTGCCGAAATGGCCGAACTGCCGGATGAGGTCCGGAACATCACCGACCCGCTGGATGCTGTGGGTAACACCACCAAGGCGGTGACCAAGGGTTACGCCATCGGTTCCGCCGGCCTGGCAGCGATTGTTCTGTTTGCCGACTATACCCACCACCTGGCGGACTACGTTCCTGCAGAACTGCTTACCTTCTCCATCAACAACCCGTGGGTGCTGGCCGGCCTGTTCATCGGCGCTGCCCTGCCCTACCTGTTCTCCTCCCTGGCCATTGGTGCTGTGGGCCGGGCGGCCTACGAAGTGGTCAACGAGGTGCGGAGGCAGTTCCGGGAAATTAAGGGCCTCATGGAAGGCAAGGCCAAGCCTGAGTACGGCCGCTGCGTGGATATCGTCACCCGCCGTGCGCTGAAGGAAATGATCCTGCCCGGTCTGATTCCCGTCCTGGCCCCCGTCATTGTGGGCCTGATCCTGGGCCGGGATGCCCTGGGCGGGATGCTGATGGGTACCATCATCAGCGGTCTCTTCCTGGCCATCTTCCAGACCGCCGGCGGCGGTGCCTGGGACAATGCCAAGAAGTACATTGAGGAAGGTATGTACGGCGGTAAGGGCACTCCTGCCCACGCTGCAGCGGTAACGGGTGACACCGTCGGTGACCCGTTGAAAGATACTGCGGGGCCGGCCATCAACCCGATGATCAAGATCGTGAACATCGTGGCCCTGTTGATCATTCCGCTGATTGCCAATATCGCCCGTTAAAAAAGAAACACCCCTGCCTGACGGCAGGGGTTTCTTTTTTTCATTTTTTCCCGGCTCAGCCGAGCAATCCCTGGATGGACAGGCGGCGCCATGCACCCTGCCCGGTGATGTCGATGCTGATCCCTTCCGGAGCAACCCGGGCGTTTTTGGGCAGAAACACCTTCAGGCCGTTGGCTTCGGTCCGGAGGAATCTTTCCACATCAGGAGGCTGGCCTGCATACACGGCAGGCTCCAGGGTCATGCCACCTCACCCGCCGCAGAGTTCCATAACCAGGGTGATGGTATCGGTCTGCTGCAGGATATAATCCCTGGCTTCGTCGGATACATGCACCTGAACCATGAATATCACGCTCCTGTTCTGTATCTGTGCTGGTGGCAGAAAGCAGGGTTATAACATCAGGTAAACTTGCGGAAGATCTGCATGAAATCGGCCATAATATCTTTGAGTTCCTTGCCTTCCGCCAGACCCTCCGTAAGTTCATCGGCCAGGTGGCAGGCCAGGGTGGTCATGGCCACCTGGCTGATGGCTGCCTTAATGGCCGCCAGCTGGATGACCACCTCACCGCAGCTGCGCTGCTCCTGGATCATCCTGGATACTCCCCGTACCTGGCCTTCAATGCGTTTCAGGCGGGCCAGCAGATCTCCCTGCACTTCCTGCCGGTAAATCCGGTCTTTCCCCATCTTGCGTCCCCTTTCATAGCCCTATACCCCGTACGGTATTTTAAGTTTACTATTAAATTTTTATTTTGTCAAGGGCAGGGCAGGAAAAATATCTATTGACATTGCAAAAGAGGGGGAGTAATATTTTACATGGAATACCCCTAGGGGTACGTGTATAGGCAGAGGTTGCTGCTGTCCCGCAGGGACGGCCGCATCCCCGTAATTTAACTTTAAGTTAAGAGAGGAGGAGTTGCAGTGTTAAAAGAAAAGCTGAGAGAACGTAAACTGAGACAGGGTTTAACCTGGGCAGGCCTGCCCCTGGTTGCCGTCCTGGGCTGGTTCTACCCCTGGCTGGGGTTCCTGCTCCTGGGGTGCATGGCCGGGGCAGTGGGGGTGGCTATCTTCCGGGGGCGTGCCTGGTGTGACTGGATGTGCCCCCGTGGTGCTTTTTTCGATCTTTTTATCCGTCCGCTGTCCCGGCGGAAAGCCATACCTGCCTTTTTCCGCAGCCAGAAAGTGCGGGTATTTATGCTGTTCTTAATATTTACCATGATCGGCGTCCAGTGGTACCTTGCCCGGGGTGATCTGGCGGCTATGGGACTGGCCCTGGTACGGCTGCTCACCGTTACGACCCTGGTGGGAATCATTCTGGGGCTGGTTATCCATCCCCGGGTCTGGTGTCACATCTGCCCCATGGGTACGCTGGCTCACTGGCTTTCCGGGGGCAAGACTCCCCTTTTCATCAGCCGGGCCTGCACCGGGTGCCGGGCCTGTGCCCGGGCGTGTCCGATGCAGCTAAAGCCCTATGAGTACCGGCTGGAAGGTCTTGTGGGGGACAATGATTGTCTGAAATGCGGTACCTGTGTGGCCGCCTGTCCCCGCCGTGCCCTGTCCTTCGATTCCGATGAAGGTGAGAGAGAGAGCGGGCTGGTGGCCTGAAAGAAAGCCCGCTCTCCTTTCACCACGACCAGCGGGTTAAAGAAGGCCGGCATTAGCCGGCCCCAAGCTGAGGACAAACTCTTTATGTGCCCTGGTTTTAAAGGAGGAGCGACCTGGAGTGAGCGCCGCCGGGCCAGGCCCGTGCCGCGGACAGGATGTCCGCGGAGGCCACCTGAACACAGGAGGTGTGAATGTGGCCGGTACCCGCCGAAGACCGGAGCCGGGGCCTTTTGGGCCCGGCCAGCGATACGACCGGGAGCGACGACTAAAACCAGGGCACATCCTATAAATACTTTGTCTAGAAGCTGAGAAGGCCGGCATTGGCCGGCCTTTCGAGTTTACCTGCTAAGAGAGCTCCCGGGCTTTTTTCAACTGCTGGCGTTCTGCCCAGATCCTGTCGGCCACCCGGCCCCATTCCCGGGAGCGTTCATCCAGGTGGGCGGCAATTATGCCCTGCAGCACTGTTTCCGCCCCTTCGTGGGTGGGATGGGCACCCGATTCCCTTACTATCTCCCTGAGAGCCCGGGGCACGTCTATAATTGGGCAGGGCCGGAGCAGATTGTCATGGAAGGGCTGGCGCTTCTGGTAAGCGGCAAACAGGGGTGAACGCAGGACTTCCAGCAGGCTTTTTTCGTTAATGTTGTCCACGGCAAAATGGACAAAGGCGCAGGGTTCCACTTCCCCGGCGGCATTGATATGGAAGTAGCGACGCCCTCCGGCAATGCACCCTTCTACCAGCTCACCATCGTTCCAGAAATCCGCGAGCATAATGGGTTTATGGGTACGGATGTAGGGTATGCGCTCGGCCAGGTAGGCCCTCTGTTCCGGGGTGACCATCAGGTTTATGTTTGGATTGCGGCCGATGGGGATGTAATGGAATGTCCAGCCGTATATAACCCCTTTTTCAATAAGGAAATCAATAAATTCATCGCTGGTGACTTCCATAACGTTTTCCCTGGTGATGGTGATGGAAACGCCAAAAGCCGCACCCCGTTCCCTGAGCAGATCCATGGCCCGCATAACCCTGTCAAAGGTTCCCGGACCCCGCCGGGCGTCGGTGCGTTCCCGCCACCCTTCCAGGCTGATGGCCGGGGAGAAGTTGCCCACCTCGATGATTTTATCGGCCATCTTTTCATCAATCAGCGTACCGTTGGTATAGGCCATAAAGGCCATATCGCGGTGTCTGGCCATCAGGTCAAACAGGTGCGGGTAGACCAGGGGCTCTCCGCCCGAAAAGACTATCCAGTAGATGCCCAGCTCTTTGGCTTCATTGAAGAGGCGGTCCAGCCTTTCCGGGCTTAATTTCCTGGGGGAATATTTGCCCGCCCAGCAGCCCTCGCAGGCCAGGTTGCAGGCGCTGGTGGGATCGACCAGGATGGAGTTGGGAATGTTCACCCCCAGCTCGGCGGACAGGCTTCTCTGGCGGGGAATACCAAAGATCATGGCGTTCATAAACCAGTTATACGCCAGGCGGTTACGCACGTTGGGATGGAGATTTCTGGCCAGCCTGTTGACGTACTCCCGGATGGCCGGGTTTTCCCGGTAGGCGGCGGCTACCGTTTCCACCTGACGCTTGTGCCGTTCTTGAATGGCCAGTAACTTCACCAGCTTTAAGAGATGCGGAAAATTCGTTTCCGGGTTTTTACTCACGTAGGCCAGAACGTTTTGAGAAAGGTGCGCGGCAAGGAAATTTTTAGCCCGTCCCAGTTTGGTAGTCCCGGAATGCATAAACAGCAACCTCCTGTAAGTTTTTTATATGACCGCTTGCATTTACTGGCTGGGGGAGAATATCGCAAAACTGCCCGGCGGTGGTCGTCCCCCGTCGCGAAAGACACTACCCAAAGGAAATATCCTGAGGTGCACATCAATATACATAAGATTCCCTCTCTTTCGTCAAAAAATTCCCCAAGAAACCTAACAGGCCAAAAAGACCCAAAAACATTTTTAAAAAACTACCGTGAACGTTGCAGGGCTTCTGTTAAAAAGCTGGCCAGAATTCTGCATTCGTTATGGTCACACCTGGATATATGCTCTTCAAAGCGGCGGATGCAGGAAAGGATTTTGCTGTTAACCGTATCTTTCATGCTCTTGAGCATGGTTCCGATTGCCGAGCCGGCAAACAGGCTTAAGACCAGCTCGGGCTTGGGGGCCAGTTCGAGGATGTGCTTCAGTGCCGCCATGCCCCGGGAGTTAATTTCGTGTATATGGGTGATTAAAAGGGCGATGGTATAGGCACTGAACACCACCGGCAGCTCGATCCGGGACATTTCCTCTAAGAGTTCTTCCTTGATTTTTTGGGGGTTTAGGTTCTTCATATTATCAACCAGGGATAACAGTTTGCTCCGGGCTGTCGACCAGTCCTCCTGGGTTTTTGATTTTACTTCCTGTGGGGGCAGGAGCTTAAGGGCCTTTTCCGTCGGTCGGAAAACCACCATGGAACGGCCGGGAGCCTTTTTGCTGCGGCTGAGGGTGTACTCCCTGCGCAGAAAGTCTCCTTTTTCCAGCTCCTTGAGAATGTCGTAGGCCGTCCACTTGCTTACGCCCAGTGCCTGGGCAACGGTGGCATAGTGGACGGGAAGACCGGTCTGGCGGAAGAGGTTTACAATTTTATGGAGGAATTCTTTACGCCGTTGGGTAAGGTTCATGGGGTGTCACTCCCAGCGAGAAATGAATCAGCCCTGCTCCCAAAAAACCAAAATTTAATTATTATTATACTTTTCCTTTCCGGGCTGTCAAGGTTCCCTCGAAACGTCACCCTCATAAACCTCACCTCACCTCACCTCACCTCTCGCAAATGGTTTGTAGAGGTTTCCCGGCTACTTGCGATATGGCAAAATTTTGGTAAAATATCTGTATACCGTGTTCAAAAAGGCACATTTCCCCCTGAGTGTGACGAGTACCTAAAAGCAAGGTGAATGAAGGTTATGTACAGTGTTAGCCGGAGTGATGGCATGTGTTTTGCGTGCAGCCCCCAAAACCCCATCGGCCTGCACCTGAAGTTTTCCCACGAAGGTGATATCTGCCGGACAACTTTTACGGCCGGGAATGAACACCAGGGGTGGGATGGTGTGCTGCACGGCGGCCTGGTTACCACACTGCTTGATGAGGCCATGGCCCAGTGGCTCTGGCATCGCGGTGTTGCAGCCATGACGGCGGAAATGCTTACCCGCTTCAGCCTCCCGGTGCCCGTGGGCGTGCCGGTAACCGTGGAGGCATGGAAGGAGGGCTGCAGGGGGCGGCTGTGGGAGCTTTCCGCCCGTCTTATCCTCCCCGGGGGGAAGGTGGCTGCCAGGGCTACGGCCAAGTTTCTGACGGTTAAAGAAAAAGGAAAGGAGTCCTGAAAAGTGACGCGGAATGAAGCCTATGCACTTCTCACCAGGTATTTAAAAACGCCCAATCTGATCAAACATTCCCTGGCCGTGGAGGCGGTCATGCGCGGGCTGGCCCGGCATTTCGGCCAGGATGAGGAGCTCTGGGGACTGGCCGGGCTGCTCCATGACATCGACTATGAATGGACGAAGGACGAGCCGGCCCGGCACAGCATGGAAGGGGCGGATCTGCTGGCCCGGGAAGGACTGCCGGAAGAGGTTGTTTATGCCGTTCGGGTACACAATGATATTCACGGCCTGCCCCGGCAGAGCCTGATGGACAGGGCCCTTTACGCCAGCGATCCTCTCACCGGGCTCATCGTGGCCGGCGCTCTCATTAAACCGGAAAAGTGTTGATTGTCAATAGAATTGACCCACTATGTGCAAATAAAATTGACCCACTGGAGAACAAAAATAACCAGCATTGATCCCCCTGATGAGACGAAAATTTTGCCTGGCTCGCTTCGCTCGGCCTTGA
>Ga0224486_100055_pt1 | contig 61054 bp, 42 predicted proteins | sample TexhydDE_CT_test_FD_172013 | JGI IMG/M metagenome (GOLD analysis project Ga0224486, IMG submission 172013) | Fracking water microbial communities from deep shales in Oklahoma, United States - hydraulically fractured wells DE_CT_test ... | reverse complement strand
TGACACTTATGCTTGACCAACAAGAATATTCTATCACAAAGTGGGCCAAAAAGGTACAACATGATCAACTTTTATTCGATATTTGTGGCTTCGATTCTGAAAAAGCTCCTGGCGTCGGCTCCTACTATGACCTCCTCTGGCGCCTTTGGCTTGCTTCTCATAAAAAACTCCTAAAAAGAATACGCAATCTTCGCCCATTCTCTCCTAAACCTAATAAAAGGTTTAAACCTAACCAAAAGCTGCCCAATAAACACCCAGGCATCGTAAGAAAACTTGTAGATCGCACTATTAAATGCAAACTCCCTGACTTTAGACCTGAAAAAATCCTTCAAGAATTCCTCGCTCGCTGCCTGGTCGATACCTCCGCCCAAATGGGCCTCTTGGGTGATATCTCCGAATTGTCTGTTGCTTTCGATAGCTCATCTTACAAGTCTGGAGCAAGCCACTACGGCACCAAAGTCTGTGACTGCCGCTTAAAAGGTATCTACAACTGTACCTGCCCACGTCGCTTCTCTGACCCTGAAGCAACCTGGGGCTGGGATAGCTACCGCAACCAGTGGTTCTACGGAAGCACTCTATTTACCGTCACCGCTTCCGATAGCCCCTATGACCTCCCTGTATATATGAGAATAGCACAGGCTAATCGTCACGATAGCGTTACCACCACCTTCACCTTGAGGGATATCCATTCCCTCTATCATGACCTAAACTTTAAATATTTCATCGCTGACGGTGCTATGTACAATTACCCAACTTATGATCTACTTAAACATTATAACATGATACCCCTTATAGCAATGGATTCTCGTACTAAACTTAAATTTAACTACCCTCATCCACATCCTTTGCTTCGATGACAAGGGACGGCCTATATGCCCTGGTGGTATCCCTTATCAAAACTGGGGCTACAGTAAACCTAAAGGTATCAAGTACCGCTGCTGGTTTGCCTGCCATGGCTACCTTTGCTGCAGTCAATATTCACCATCTTGACGCCTGGGTCAAACATACAAACTTCAGCTTTGTAGATACCTTTATGGGAGTAGCGTAGATAGCCTGGTTTACAGCTTTTATAGTTTTAAAACTAGAAGCTTTGAGAATCGTATTCTTTATAAAGCTTAGGTCGCTATATCCTTTTTCAGTTATCCAGGTAATACCATACGAATTTTTCAATATACATCTCTTTTATTCCCTGATAATACCTCAAATTTTGTTAATATAACCCATTCCTGAAGTTTTGTTTATTATTTCCATCTACTTTTCGAGAGTGTTCTAAAAAATAAAAGCCCTGGTTCAGAAAAGCAGGGCTTTGTTGCCCTTGTTTTTTGGCAAACCACAAAATGTTAATTAATTTTCACGCTCGAAAGTTTGCTCACACCCAAATATAAGCATGTCAGAAAAAGTCCGAGGACAAAATAGTTAGGAATCTGCTTACTCGCTGCCAGGTGTATCCTGTGCGTTACTCTCACCTGGTGGGTTGGGAGATATCATTTTTGCTTCATCATCCTCAGGCCAGTGTCCTGTTTCTCCGCGTAGAATTGCATCCACAATGGTCTCCAAGTAATCTTTAGCCACAACAATTCTTGTATAACGAGAATCAATTTCAATGCTTGAGCTAGCTCCTAGGCTGTGAGCAAAATCCCGAACATTATTCATTACATATTCCTCATATTGCTCTTTATCATTACCAAGGTCTCTGGTACTGATTATAATAATGACATCTCCGTTATTAAGCCTTTTAAGCCATTTATTTTTCACATATTGATTCATGAACGGTGTGGACAACCACGACAGTTCATCTTCTTCCATATCAAAAAATGGCGTTAGTCCCTCTTCTTTTTTCAGCCATGCTTCGGCGCAGGCAAGAACACCATCGATAGTTACATAGCCAGGAATATCTATCAACTTTTGAATATCTTTCATACTATTCTCATCCTTCTGTGAAGAATTTTGACCTGACGTATTGCTGTCCTGAAGCGGGCTGTTCTGAACCGAACAGCCTGCCAAAATCAATACGCATGATAGTATAATGCCCACTACTTTTTTCATAATCATACCTCCGATATACCTTTCTTTTATAAATAAATTGAGCTTCACTTTTTGGGTTCAGGATTGCATATTGCACATTTTTTATATATCCTCTCTCTTGTATTGTTCCCATAAAGTTTCTGAAACGTAACGCTCCCCACAATTCCATCAACAGTAATTCCTTTTGAACTCTGGTAAGCTTCGACAGCGGCTTTAGTAAGCGGCCCGAATATCCCATCTACTGTTCCTGAATATTTACCATATTCGTACAACCGGATTTGCAATTGGGCCACGTCATCACCTTTTTTCCCCTGGCTTAATACTCTCCACGAGCCAATATAATCATCATATTTCATAATATGTGCGGTTTTCAGCTTATTATAAGTGTTGGGGCCAACTATTCCGTCTACAACTAATCCATTATCACTCTGAAATGCCTTAACTGCATTTACTGTTGTTGTATCGTATGTATCGCTTGTAAGCGACCCAGGAGTATAATATAAAGCGTTAAGAAAATACTTTAACCTCCTAACATTAAAATTTGAATCTCCTGGTCGCAGCACCACCGAACCCCAAGCAGTGTTTGGTGCACTGTTGGTATAAGTTAAACCCATCACACAAAACTTGTATCCTGTTTTGTTATAGTAGTAACTCCTTATTGGTGTACCATCATAAGTCCATGTATCTCTAACTATATAGAAATTGTCCGAAGTATATCCGATACCAAGCATTAAATGTGCCCCACCTGGATCATCTGGACCACTTGTTCCTGCTGCCCTGGAATATCCGACTAGAGTAGGTAAACCTGTATTTTGAATTATATCTTTATGTTTATTAAAAACGGCGCTGTTGGTCGAACTACCGTTTATAGCCGATAGATAATATTTACTGAACATTAAGCTACTGGTAAGCTTCTTGCTATTTGCATAAGAAAGGATTATATTTGAGCATTCTTCAAAGGTTGGCCCACATCCATAGGTGCTATGCAAATAATCATTTATTTTCAATGAATGTGGTCTACCCGGCTGTAAAAATCCCGGTTCTATTCTTCTTCCCAGAGCATCAAAAAACATTGATATACTTGTATAACTACAAACATTATACCATGTATAATCAGATGTATCCATTGAAATCCTATACTGTATACCACTTGGCTCTGTTGGAGGATCAGCTGGTTTTGGTTCATTCGGTGCATTTTGAATTCCTGCAAATTTTGTATATTTACCCCATTGTTCCAGGATCTCTTGTGCATCAGGGCTGGAAGTTTTATTTAATGACATTAAATCATTTAAATTAGCATAATTTAAAGGAGTCCTATCACTAGCATTTAATAAGTTACCTTTGTTACTTATAACATATCCTGTAGCACTACTAAAATATACCTTTTCTTCATTTTGTAACGCGAGAAATTTATCGGGATATAATGAATACTCAAGTACAGGCGGAGCATTTAAATTTGCCCCAGCAACTATATACCCAATTAGTTTCCTGTTTTTATCAACTATTCCATACATATAACCATATATTGAATTGTCAAAATTATACAATATAATAGGTTTTGTTAGGTTGGAATTTTTCCATAGTTTAAATCTTTCATCCTCGTTATTATATAATCGGTTTTTTTGAATTGAAACAACACTAAGACTTATATCCTCTTTATTGTCTGTAAAATTACGATTTTTTAGAGATTCAGCATCTATTTTACTTTCAACTATATCTCCTGTGTATAATGGTAAATTGGCATACCAGGTTTCAAACGTATCCTCTATAATGCAATATTCATCAAATCCTTGAGATAAAATGTCATAACCCTCTATACCATTCTCACTTGAGTTACTATTTAAAATTTCACTAATACCTTCAGCCAACGCAACTGTTGGCAACAATGTATGAATTAAAAATACAAAAGTCACCAAACACAGAATAAAAGTCACTGACTTTCTCATACTATTTATCCTCCCTCTCTAAAAACATTTTTTAGGCTTTTGTAAAACCCTAAAGCCTAACCAAAAGCTGCCTAACAAACATCAAGGTATTGTAAAAAAACTTGTCAACCGCTCTATTAAATGTAAACTCCCTGACTTTAGACCCGAAAAAATCCTTCAAGAATTCCTCGCACGCTGCCTTGTCGATACCTCAGCTCAAATGGGCCTCTTGGGTGATATCTCCGAATTGTCTGTTGCTTTCGATAGCTCATCTTACAAGTCTGGAGCAAGCCATTACGGCGTCAAAGTCTGTGCTGCCGCTTAAAAGGCATCTACAACTGTACTTGCCCAAGGCGTTTCTCTGACCCAGAGGCAACCTGGGGTTGGGATAGCTACCGCAACCAGTGGTTCTACGGAAGCACTCTCTTCACTGTCACCGCTTCCGATAACCCCTATGACTTACCTGTATACATGCGAATAGTCCGGGCCAACCGTCATGATAGCGTTACTACCATCTTTACATTAAGGGATATCCACTCCCTCTACTACGACCTTAAGTTTAAACATTTCATCGCTGACGGCGCTATGGATAACTACCCAACCTATGACCTACTCAAACACTATAATATGATACCTTTTATAGCACTGGATTTTCATACTAAGCTTAAATTTAACTATCCTCATCCTGACATCCTTTGCTTCGATGATAAGGGAAAGTCTATATGTCCTGGTGGTATCCCTTATCAAAACTGGGACTACAGTAAGCCCAAAGGTATCAAGAACCGCTGCTGGTTCGCCTGCCATGGCCAAAAACCCCCTCAGGATTGTTTGTGTTCCAATAGCCCTTACGGCAAAGTCATTTATATAAAACCCGACTATGACCCTCGAATGTTCCCACCTGTTCCACGCCATACCAAAGCTTTCAAGGATAAATTCAAAACTAGAACATCGGTGGAACGCACTAACAAGAGACTGTTTATCGACTACAATATTGAAAGAGCACGCTCAAAAAGCAATATGATGAGGTTTTCTATGGCTACCTTTGCTGCAGTTAATATCCATCTTGATGCTTGGGTTAAACATACAAACTTTAGTTTTGTAGATATCTTTATCGCAGCAGTGTAGATAACTTGGTTTACAATTTTTATAGCTTTTTCTAGAAGCTTTAAAAATTGTATTTTTTAAGGCTTAGATTGTTATACCCTTCTTTAGGTTATCCAGGTAATACCATATGAATTTTCCAAGGTTCATCTCTTTTATTACTTGAATAATACATGTAATCTTGTTAATATATTCCATTTTTACCTGCCTTGCAATTATTCCCAGCTACTTTTCGAGAGTGTTCTGTGTATAAATAAATGTATAAACAAAAAATTATAAAGAGAAATAACGGTATAATCCAAATACTCGCTATATATATATTAAGTTTTTTCATATTTTTACCCACCCATTTGCAGTGTTATACTTTTCCCATCCTTATAAAATCAAATCATTCCATAATCGTTATTCTTACAGGAATAGGGTGTAATACATGTGTTTGCTGACACAGCCAAGCCCAATTATTCACCAAAGTGGTGAAAAGATCATCCATATAATTATCATCTAAATCGAAATCAAAAGTATCCGATATTGTTACTATATAGGAAGCGAATGGTGTCCCAACCATGTATCCAGTTGCGTAAACATCTACCTTATGTAACGAGTAGAACAAGTCAGGATTATCGGCCTTGGTAAATCTTAACGACCATTCATCTGCATCTTTACCACTTGATTTCAGTCGGGCAATATAGTTCTTATACACAGGAGTAGGACGAATCTTGACCGTAAACGGACCACTTACTCCGAATCCTTCTGAATAAGGAACATCTCTGACAGAATATTCAACAAGAGTGGCCGAACACGTATATCCCTTATTTCTTGCTATTTATGCTGCGGCTAACCATGCCAACTGTAAAGGATCATATCCGCTTTGTACACTATTCGTTGAGACGAGTTTAGACGATTTGGTAGAAGTAGTATAAGCTTCTGCCACATAATCAATAAAGGCGATCAACTCTTCATTGGTGATGGTTGCGAATATTTCATCAGCATTTTCAAGAGTTATTTTAGGGAAGATTGACTCTTCTGAAGCAGCTAATACTGAAATGCTTGTTGACAAAAAAATACAGACTGCAAAAATAAGACTTACAGCTTTCAGTAATAGTTTCTCATATTAATCATTCCTTGCTTTTCTTTATGTAATTTTCTATTCATATTATAGCAAAAATTAACTAAAAATTGCAATATTAAATCCGAGACTCCGCATGTAAAAACAGGTAATTAAATTACGTATATTACCAAAAAGATTTTTGGATTTTTTCGAATATATGCCCCCTGTAGAAAGATGCAGGGGTGATTGTGAATGGATATAAATGATGTTAAGAACATTGTGGCATACAATGCCTCCAGTATACCAGTATTGTTTGAGATGTGCCGTATTGAAAAGAGAGCAGAAACTGTCAATGATATAGTGCAACGGAAATCTTTAATTTAAGATTTCCGTTCCACCATACTGTGTTTCATTTAATTAACACGAACCCATTTGACAGTCTCATGAACTCGTTAAAAAGCCAGAGCAAGCGATATTATAGCAGCTTTACCCTGACGTAAAATGCCAATCACTCCAAGATAATCTTTATATCTCTCAAATTTTTATCCAGCAGCTCAAGGTATTTTTTGTAAAACATATCGCTGTGCTGCTTTTCCCATTCAGCCAAATCAGCAAGCAGCTTTTTTACCTCAGGCTCGTCCACCGCCTTAGCTGCCTTGTCATAGAAGTGCCAGAAGTCGGTCTCTATCAGATAAGCCATGCGCATCACCGATACATCCGACACCCCTGCGTCCGCCTCATTAAGCATATCGGAATTATCTGCCAATATATGAGGGTCTCTGGCTTTAAAATTGTCATCCACCACCCATGAGATATCTAAGGGAGCCTCTTTAAAGCCCAGCTTATCATATTCCTTTTTTAATATATCAAAGTGCTGCTTTTCAATTTCAATCAGTTCCTCAAAGATGCGCTTTGTCTCCTCCGAGAGGTCCTTCTCAGCATAAAACACATAGAAATCCTTGGCGTTTTTCTCCATTCTCATGGCAAATTTCAATATCTTCTTGATCTTTTCCATACAGCTCCTCCTATCCGTTTTAAAAATCGATTGTTTACAGTGCCAATATCGAATTGCAGCAAAATGGCTTTCTTGCACACCACCTATCTCGACAAATCGTTTATTCAAAACCCATTTTTCATATAAAATACGAAAAAATGGAATGAAAGCACCAAAGTTGCACACCGCTTAAAATTACAAATTATTCTAGAAGATTTATACCCCCATATCTCATTTTAAAAACAAAGATTCTGCCTTTATAATCTTTTCATTTTTCACATTTTCGAATACACATTTGCTACGGTAAATACCTTTACACCTATTCGGGCGAATCTTTAATAAGACCTATTGACCATTGATGAAATTTTTGGTATTGTTGAGATGTAATAAAGCTTCAGAAATAAATCTGGAGCCGAAGTTAAAAGTCGTGTTGCACAAAATGTAATATAGTATTCCAGTATAATATACAATAACTGATGGATAAAAGCCTTGCTTTTTCTGAAGCAGGGCTTTATTTTTTAGAAACACTTACGAAAAATAGGAGGTGAAAGATATGCAAAGAGGTTACAAAATAGTCGCTGTTCTTGTTTTTATTGTTATTGCTGGGGCTTGGATTTTTACAATAAGTAATGCCAGGAATCAAGAGAATTTACCATTAATTGTTCAGCGCCCAATGCCTAAATCCGGCTCTGGAGGTAATTTTTTTAGTTTAACCTTAGACATTCCGGAGCCTCAGTTTCCGGAGAAAATGATGGTTTATAAGGTTATTAAGCCTGCATTGACAAAGGAGATGATTCGAGAACAAGCTGCAAAGCTTGGGGTAGTTGGTAGTGTTGAAGAAACAGAAGTTGACTTTCGTGTGATAGCAGCCAATGGTTCAATATTCTCTGTTGATAAAGAAACTGGATCTATCAATTTTACAACCAAAGAATTCGAAACAGCCGTTTCACTGCTAAAAACGGTGCTTTCAGATGAAGAATACAAAAAGTTAGCCTCGGATTTTCTTACTTCTTGTGGCTTAATGAAAGAGGAAGCAGAATTTAGAGATGTTAATAAAGAGAATACTGTAACCATTGTAGAAAATGGCGTTGAGAAAAAACTCCCATTCATGATTGAAGTGAGGTTTGGACGGAAGGCGGATGACATTCCATGGGGCGGAGTGGGTCCGAAGATATCGGTGTACTTTGGAGAAAATGGGAAAATAATCGGTGCTGCGTCGGTTTGGCGAGACGTAGAACCTTTTCGCGAATATCCTATTAAGGAGTTTTCCAAAGCCTTGGAGGATATAAAGCAAGGAAAAGCCACAATATATGATGCGTTGTCTAATGATTCTGGTAAGATAAAAAAAGTAAGGCTTATGTACAGGTTGGATCCAATTGGATATCAGCAAAGAATATGTTATACCTTATTTTACGGTTATAGGAACCAACAGCAAAGGAACACCTTTTGCGGCTTTTACCAGAGCCATTTCGGAGGAATATATACTTGAAAAACCTGTCCCACAGGTAACGGCACCAGCAACAACGAAATAATGATATTGCAAAAAAGTTTAAGTTAACAAATAAAAATACAGGCTGTACCTTTAAGCAATCATAATGGTACAGCCTTTTTCAATATACTTCCCTATTGGTGGCGATACAGCGTTTTGTTCATTTGCTCTGTATAAGCTCCATAAACCTTTTAGCAGCGGCGGTGAGCGGCACATTGCGCAGCTTTATTATACCAAAATGCCTGGGGGGGATCTTTTCCTTCAAGTTAATCTCAAACAGCGTACCTTTTTTTATATATTCCTCTGCAAAATTCCTTACTACGCAAGATATACCTAGACCTCTGCAGGCAAACTCCACTATCAAATCGCTGGTGGCAAGCTCAAACTCCGGGACCAGGTTCACCGAGTGCCGGGAAAGATATTCGTCGATATACCTCCTTGTGCTGGTGTTTTTCTCAAGCATGATAATGGGATACTCTGCAAGCTCCTTAATGGACACTTCCCGCCCGGCAAGATGACCAAAGCGCTCATTTGCCACAAAGCAGTCCTGTATCTCCGTCGCCTTGAAAATCTCCAGCGAATCATCGTCGGGCAGCGGAAGGCTCACCACACCGAAATCAATAGCCCCCTTCTTCAAAAACTCTACCGTCTCTGGCGAAGGCCTGTTGGTGACCATTATCTTCACCTTGGGGTACTGCTTGTGAAACTCTTCAAGATAAGGAAGCAGGAAATACTTTAGCGTCATATCGCTTGCGCCTATGCGTATGCTGCCGATATCCAGATTTATAGCCTCCATGAACTTGCTTTCAGCCAGCATTATCATGTTGTACCCCTGTTCGATATACTTGAACAGCACCTCGCCTTCGGGCGTCAAGGCAATACCCTTGGGGGCACGGGTAAAGAGCTGGCCTCCCAGCCTCGACTCCAGCTTCTTGATGGCCTGGCTGACAGCAGGCTGAGATATAAAGAGTTCCTGGGAGGCCTTGGATATGCTACCCGCTTTTACAACGTGATAAAAAATCCTGTAGAGCTCCAGATTTACATCCATGACAAGACCACCTTAAATTAATACTTGGTGAGATAATGCTCAATCTCCCATGGAGTGATCTTCGTTCTATAGTCTTCCCATTCTTTTCGTTTTGCTTCAATGTATTTAGTGAAAATGTGCTCTCCGAGTGTCTCCCTTATAAGCTCGCTTTTCTCCATTTCATTGATGGCCTCTTCCAGGCTGGCCGGCAGCGACTCTATGCCTTCTTTTATCCTTTCTTCACGCGTCATCCTGAATATGTTCTTATCGGTAGGTGGCGGTGGTTGAATCTTATTCTTGATCCCATCAAGCCCGGCAGCCAGGATGACAGCAAATGCCAGATACGGGTTGCATGACGGATCAGGAGATCTGAGCTCCAGGCGTGTGGCTTCGCCCTTGGCCGCAGGTATTCTGATGAGCGGGCTTCTGTTTCTGGCAGACCATGCGATGTATACTGGAGCTTCGTAGTCGGGTACCAGCCGTTTATAGGAATTTACCAGCGGATTGGTTATTGCAGTAATTGCCTTTATGTGCTTGATTATACCGCCTATAAACCAGTAAGCCTCCTGGCTTAATTTGAGCGGGTCATTCTCATCGTAAAAGGCATTTTTGCCATCTTTATACAGCGACACGTTGGTGTGCATACCCGAACCATTTATACCAAATATCGGTTTGGGCATAAAGGTGGCATGCAAGCCATTCCTCTGAGCCATGGTCTTTACAACCATCTTAAAAGTCATCACATTATCCGCGGTCGTAAGGGCATCCTGATATTTAAAATCAATCTCATGCTGTCCGGGCGCCACCTCGTGGTGTGAGGCCTCTATCTCAAAGCCCATTTCCTCAAGGGCAAGGCATATATTCCTCCGTGCATCCTCGCCCAGGTCCACAGGACCAAGGTCGAAATAGCCGGCGTTGTCGTGAGTTTTAATGGTAGGTTTCCCCTCGCTATCGGTCAAAAACAGGAAAAACTCGCACTCGGGTCCCACATTGAATTTATCATATCCCATGTCGGCGGCCTTTTTCAAAGCCCGCTTCAATACATACCTGGGGTCTCCGCTAAAAGGAGTACCATCGGGATTGAGCACATCGCATATGAGCCTTGCCACCCTGCCGGGCTGTGGACGCCACGGGAATACCGCAAAGCTGTTTGGATCGGGTGCCAGGTACATATCCGATTCTTCAATCCTGACAAAACCCTCAATCGATGAGCCGTCAAACATGCACTTGTTGTCCAGCGCTTTCTCAAGCTGTTCAGATGTGATTGCCACATTCTTTAGAGTCCCCAAAATGTCGGTAAACTGGAGGCGTATGAATTTTACATCCAGTTCCTTGACCAGCCTTAAAATATCCTCTTTGCTGTATCTTGCCATACAAACACTCCCCTTTAAAGTTAAATTTTAGCAAAACAAAAAGACGTACTCAACAGACGGTTGTACTCGCCGTTGAGTACGCCTTTATAAACATACTAACGCTGCGCGCCATTGCGCAATATAAAATATACACCCTACATGCCAATAGTATATAATGAAGCATTAAAAATGTCAACAAAAATTTTTCATGGCCTTTATGCGCTCTATAGCCTCCCTGGTATCCTCCCTGCTCCCAAAAGCGGTCAACCTGAAATAGCCTTCGCCGCTGGGACCGAACCCCACTCCAGGCGTTCCCACAACGTGAGCCTCATTCAGCAACTTGTCAAAAAAGGTCCAGGAATCCATTCCTTCAGGAATTTTGAGCCATATATACGGGGCGTTTATGCCGCCAAACACCTGAAATCCCATTTCCAAAAGCCCTTGACGAATTATGGCTGCATTGGCCATATAATAATCTATGAGCTCTCTCACCTGCTTTTGTCCTTCTTCGGTATAAATAGCCGCTGCTCCCCGTTGGACTATATAGGACACACCGTTGAATTTCGTGGTCTGCCTCCTGTTCCAAAGCCTATTGAGCGGCACGGCCTCACCTCTTTGCGTGTACCCCATAACCTTTTTGGGAACCACGGTATAGGCGCACCTTGTACCGGTAAAACCGGCTGTTTTGGAAAAACTTCTAAATTCTATAGCAACCTCTTTGGCCCCTTCTATCTCATATATGCTGTGAGGCACGTCCTCTTCCCTTATATATGCCTCATACGCAGCGTCATACAGTATTATAGATTTATTCTCCCGCGCATAATCCACCCACTTTTTCAGCTCCGACTTTGGAAGCGTCATCCCCGTGGGATTATTGGGGTAGCAGAGGTATATCATATCAACGCGCTGCTTGGGCAATTCAGGTATAAAGTTATTTTCGGCATTGCAAGGCAAATACACTATCCTGTCATATTTGCCTGACTCATCCAGATTGCCGGCTCTCCCAGCCATGACATTGGTATCCACATATACCGGATAGACTGGATCAGTAACAGCTACTATATTATCGGCCCCAAATATTTCCTGGATATTACCGGTATCGCACTTTGAACCATCGCTGATAAACACCTCGTCCTCTTCCAATTCTATGCCGCGAGACCGGTAATCATATTCGATGATCCTTTTGATCAAAAAATCATAACCCTGTTCTGGGCCATAGCCTTTAAAAGTCTCAACGCGCCCCATCTCGTCCACCGCCTGGTGAAGGCTCTCGATTACGGCCCGAGGCAGCGGCCTGGTGACATCCCCAATGCCCAGGCTTATAACCCGGGCATGAGGATTCCGCTGTTTGAAAGCGGCCACCCTTCGCCCTATTTCTGCAAAGAGATAGCTTCCACGCAGCTTAAGATAGTTTTCATTGATCCTGACCGCCATCGCACACCTCTCCTATCTTATATTAATCGTTACTTGGTTAACTTTACTTTGATACCGAAAAGACTGCTAAGGTTCATCCAACGCTATTCTGAAAAGCGAGATGGTTGACACCCCTCAGTTTTATGATAGCTATTTAAATCTATTTCCCCGTCAAATACCTTAACAGCCGGTCCGGTCATATACACATGGCCATCGTCCTCGCTCCATTCCACCATTAAATCTCCGCCCAGCAACTTAACCGTAGCGCTTCTCTGGCTTATCCCATTCAACACAGATGCCACCAGCACCGCGCAAGCACCGGTACCACAGGCCATGGTTTCACCCGCGCCGCGCTCCCACACCCTCATTTTAAGGGTTTGTCTGTCGATGACCTGTACGAACTCGACGTTTATCCTGTTAGGAAACAAGGGGTAGTTTTCGATGTTTGGCCCCACCTTTTCCAGCTGAAGGCCGGCAAGGTCAGGGACATAGATCACCGCGTGGGGATTGCCCATGGAAACGCAGGTTATCTCAAAGATTTGTCCATCCACTTCAACCGGTTGAGAAATAAAAGCTGTTTGATCGCTTTTTACCGGTATCCTTTCAGGTTCAAGTATAGGGCAGCCCATATCGACCTTTACCAGTTCGACTGTGCCGTCTTTCACCTTCATATCAAGCAGTTTAACACCAGCCAGAGTCTCTATGCTTACAGCAGCCTTTCGCGTCAATCCGCTGTCATACACATATTTGCCAACACACCTTATGGCATTGCCACACATTTCGGCTTCAGAACCATCGGAATTGAACATTCTCATCCTAAAATCGGCAACTTCCGAGGGCAGGATGAGTACCAGCCCATCCGCTCCCACTCCGAAGTGCCTGTCGCTTATAAAGCGAACTATTTCGGGCAGGTCATCCATCAGAGCCTCACAATCCTGCCTTACACAGTCTATATAAACATAGTCGTTACCCAGACCATGCATTTTAGTAAACTTGATCATTTCTACACCCCTTTTCAGGCCTGATTTGCATATAGAAGTCCTCTCTAATGCATTTACACCTATTAAAGTACAACAATGCAATGCCGTGTTTGCAATATTTATACCACAATCTTGCGCTTTGTGTGTAATTAGTATTTATTAAAATCGAAATAAATATTTTTAATACCTATATGCTTGAATTTATATTGCAAAACGCCCGTCTATTTATTGCAAAATTAACGTGGCAACTGTATAATAAACAAGGGAATAGATCTCGCGAGGGGAAGAACAGCATGAACGGAATTAGAATATGCCTTGCTCTAAACCAAATAGAAGAGATGAAGAAAATCAAAGTATTCTTAACCCAGCAAGGCTTCACCGTTATAGATGAATCAACCGATGGAGCATCAGCCTTGCGGCGTATAAAAACCCTGCAGCCTGACCTCATTATTGCGGATGCCGACCTGCCTGGCATCAATGGAATACAGCTTGCAGAGATTGCAGAACAGGAGAACATCGCCCCTGTCATCGTAATAACCAATTCCAATACAGGGGACCTGTGGAACAATTCAAACAGTGGCATTATATTCCTCCAGCGCCCTCTCACAAAATCGGGGCTTATGCAGACTATTCAGATTTCGCTATTGAGCTACCGCAAAATAATGAGCCTCAAAGAAGAAATAAAAAAGCTTAAGGCCCAGCTGGAAGAGCGAAAGCTGATCGAAAAAGCCAAAGGCATCATCATGGAAAAATACGGGCTCGCGGAAAGCCAGGCTTACAGGCTGATGCAAAAGCGGAGCATGGACACCGGTACACCCCTGCGCGAGCTGGCAAAAGCCATTATATTATCCCATCAGCTGGAGGATAAATAAAGTCAGCCTCTATTTTATTTACCGGCCGCAGTAATATTCATATCCGGAATGCAAGGCGCCTTCATCTTATGGCTACTGGCTGCCTTTCGCCTTCTCACCTCTTCAACAATTCTCACATCTCCCGTCCCAGTCAGGATGACCTCATCCAATTGCCTGTAGGTAAATCCCAGTTCACCCTCATCGGTCTGCCCCGACCATAAACCTGCACTGGGAGGCTTATTTATTATACTATCAGGAATACCCAGGTATTTGGCCAGTTCCCAGACCTGCGTCTTCACAAGGCCTCCAAGCGGCAGAATATCCACGCCACCATCGCCGTACTTGGTAAAATAACCTACCTCCAGTTCACTCCTGTTACCCGTCCCCACAACGACGTAATTGTACAGGTTGGCAAAATAATACAGCACTATCATTCTCAGCCTAGGCTTTATATTGCTCGAGGCCAGCCTCTCTGAATCGGGCGTAAGTATGACCTTCCGTTCCAGCTCCCTCATCTCCTCTGCCTGCCGTGCATCCTCCAAGATGCCCGCCAGGCAATCATAGACACCATTGAGGTTGACCTCCCTGTAATTGATATTTAAGCTTTTGGCAACAAGCCTAGCATCGTCGGTATCCTGCGGCGAGCTGTAGCAGGGCATATGAAGTCCTAACACATTCCCGGGGCACGCCTTTGCGCACAATGCAGCCACTACTGCCGAATCCACCCCTCCGCTTATCCCCACCGCGCAGCCTCTGGCATGCGCCTCATCCACTTTGGACCGTATCCACTCAACAAGATATTGAGATATCTCTTTATACATGGTTTCACCTTCCCTCCCAAACAATGTATAATTCCCGATCACATATTAATAACTAACATTGCATCATCCTCGTGAAGTGAAAAACGATAAATTGAGCACTATTCGCATATCATCAACAGCTGTTGTTACTATCAGTATTCTTCACATCATCAGGACCGTGTATACCATACGCATTCATCATTTAACAAAGCTACATATCGGGACACACATTCACTTAACAAAAGGGCATCAAATATCATGCAGGCATATGACATCAGTACAACCCTTCTGCTTTGTTCTCAATTTGAAGGAATTTATAAAAGCCCATGCTGTATCGAGGGAGGTTATACACGGTACCGAGTTTTCCACCGCCATCCGCCTTATCCTGAAGCCATCCCTCTGTGGGACCCTCCCACGAGTGGGTGTATTGATTATCAAATTCAGCATCCCCTTCTTTATGGCATCACCGATGTTAAAAGCGGGCTGGTTCAGCTTGCTCAAAACCTCAACCTTTATGCTCTTCGCCCTCAAGGCTTTTGCAGTGCCTTCGGTTGCAAATATTTTAAAGTCCATGTTTTCAAACTCCCTTGCAAGGTCTGCCGCCTCATCCTTGTAAATATCCGCAACCGTGATCAAAACGCTGCCATTCTCCGGAAAATTATATCCGGCAGCCACAAAGCCTTTGTAAAGGGCTTCCGGCAAGCTTCGGGCCACACCCAGCACTTCGCCGGTGGACTTCATTTCCGGCCCCAGGCTAACCTCCACCATGGGTAGCTTATCAAAGGAGAACACAGGTACCTTGACAGCCACAATATCCTTTTCAGGGTAAAGCCCTGTTCCATACCCCATGTCCTTGAGTTTCTCACCCAAAATCGCCCTGGTTGCCAGCTCGATGATGGGCACACCGGTGACCTTGCTGATGTATGGCACGGTACGGCTTGAACGCGGGTTTACCTCTATTACATACAGCCGTCCGTTGTGTTCAATAAACTGTATGTTTATAAGCCCCTTTACATGGAGAGCCACAGCAAGCTTTTTGGTATACTCGACTATCTGCTTCACAATCTCCTCAGACAGGCTGATGGGAGGATAAACCGATATGCTGTCTCCCGAATGTATGCCGGCTCTCTCGATATGCTCCATTATGCCCGGAATCAGTATGTCCTGCCCATCGCATACGGCATCCACTTCAATCTCGCGCCCGATTATATATTTGTCAATGAGCACCGGATGTTCCTGCTTTGTACGGTTGATTATCCCCATATACTCGATTATATCATCTCTGTTATAGGCAATCTCCATCCCTTGTCCGCCCAGAACATATGAGGGTCTCACGAGTACCGGATATCCCAGCCGCTCGGCTACTTCTACCGCTTCTTCGGCGGTAAATGCCGTCCCGCCCGCCGGCCTGGGTATACCAAGCTTCTCAAGCAGGGCATCAAATTCCTTCCTGTCCTCAGCCTTGTTGATGTATTCAGGCTGTGTTCCCAAAATCTTATAACCCGCCTCATAGATCGGCTTTGCAAGCTTGATGGCGCTCTGACCACCGAACTGAACCATTACGCCATCGGGCCTTTCCTTATCGAGCACGTTTATGACGTATTCGGGCATGAGAGGCTCAAAATAAAGGCGGTCCGAAACATCGAAATCGGTGCTTACCGTCTCCGGATTGTTGTTTATTATCACCGCCTCATACCCCAGCTTCTCGAGAGCCCATATGCAGTGCACAGAACAGTAATCAAACTCAATGCCCTGGCCAATCCTGATAGGCCCCGACCCTATTATCACCACTTTCCTCTTTTTCCCCGGGTTGACCTCGTCCTCACAGCCATAGGAGGAATAATAATACGGGCTTACCGCTTCAAACTCTGCCGCACAAGTATCCACCACCTTAAACACTGGCGTTATCCCGTATTGCTCCCTCTTTTCCCTTATATCTTCCTGGCGTGCCTTTACAAACCTTGCAATTGCCCGATCGGAAAAGCCCATGTGCTTACATCGCTCCAAGGTTTGCTTATCCAGCTGCTCTAGAGACATCCCTTTAAGCTCCTCTTCCATTTTGACTACGTTCAACAGCTTATACAAAAAGAAGGGATCTATACCCGTCTTACGGTGAATATCCCTTACATCCATTCCCCTGCGCATCGCTTCGGCAATCACGAACAGGCGCTCATGCGTCTTTTGCTCAACCATAGCAGCTATTTCTTCATCGCAAAAGTTTGACAGGCGAGGCAATTCCAGAGAATCAAACCCCAGCTCTAGGGAATACACCGCCTTCATCAAGGCCATTTCAAAATTGGAACCTATTGCCATGACCTCTCCGGTGGCTTTCATCTTTGTTCCCAAAGTGGTATCGGCATTTACAAACTTGTCAAACGGCCACCTAGGTATCTTTACAACCACATAGTCCAAGGCGGGTTCAAAGCATGCAAAGGTTTTCCCTGTGACGCTGTTTTTTATCTCATCTAGAGTATATCCCAGGGCAATCTTTGTCGCCACCTTAGCAATGGGATAGCCGGTGGCTTTGGATGCCAGCGCGCTAGAGCGGCTTACCCTTGGATTGACCTCTATTACGTAGTATTTCATGCTATGGGGGTCCAGGGCAAATTGCACATTGCAACCGCCCTCGATTTTTAACGCATCTATTATCCTTATCGCAGCCGTTCTGAGCATCTGATATTCCTTGTCTCGGAGGGTAAGCGAAGGCGCTACCACTACGCTGTCTCCCGTATGAATCCCTACCGGGTCGATGTTCTCCATATTACAAACCGTTATGCAGTTGCCCTTGCCATCGCGCATGACCTCATATTCTATTTCCTTCCAGCCCGCCACCGATTTTTCTATTAAAACCTGATTTACCCGGCTGAGCCTTATCCCGTCGGCGGCAATCCTTGCAAGCTCCTCTTCATTATTGGCGATACCCCCACCGGTACCTCCAAGGGTATAAGCCGGGCGAACGACAACCGGATATCCTATGCGGCACGCAAAATCCAGCGCCGTTTCGACATCGTTTGCCACCGCACTTTCTATCACCGGTTCCCCTATCTCCTCCATAGTCTTCTTGAAAGCTTCCCTGTCTTCGGCTTTTTTAATCGATTCGGCAGGGGTCCCAAGCAATTTAACATTGTACTCATCTAAAAATCCGCTTTCTGCCAGCTCCATAGCCAGATTCAAACCCGTCTGCCCTCCAAGGGTAGGCAGGATGCTGTCTGGCCTTTCTTTTTTGATAACCTCCTTTATGACATCGGCTTTTAAAGGTTCTATATAAACCCTGTCGGCCATGTATTTATCGGTCATTATTGTAGCGGGATTGCTATTGACCAAAATCACCCGGACGCCTTCCTCTTTCAATGCCCGGCATGCCTGGGTTCCCGCGTAATCAAACTCGGCCGCCTGACCAATTATTATCGGTCCCGAGCCTATTACCAGTACTGTATTTACATCCCTTCTCTTGGGCATCCGCATCTCCCTTTCAAGCCAACTGTCAGTTGTCTATCAGACTTAGGAACTCATCAAAGATAAATTCCGTATCACTGGGGCCAGGACAGGCTTCGGGATGGAACTGCACGCCAAACACAGGCCTGTCTTTATACTTTAGCCCCTCAACGGTTCCATCGTTCAGATTCCTATGGGTGATCTCTATCTTTCGCACATCCACAGTCTCCTCCTTGACCGCATATCCGTGATTCTGCGACGTAATGTAAGTGCGGCCACGGGTCAAATCCACGACGGGATGGTTACACCCCCTGTGCCCATACTTCAACTTATGGGTATCTGCTCCTGCTGCCAGCGCCAGGAGTTGATGTCCCAAACAGATTCCAAATACAGGTTTCTTCTCCACAAGGTTTTTTATGGTCTCAATAGCTTGAATATTATCTTTTGGGTCTCCCGGCCCGTTGGTCAACAGAATAGCATCGGGGTCAGCGCTCAAGACCTCATACGCTTTGCTCTTTGCCGGGAATACCGTTATGCGGCATCCCCTGTGTCGCAGGGATCCAATGATATTTCTCTTGACCCCAAAATCGACCACCGCTATATGATGCCCTTCACCCGGAATGGTGTATATCTGCTTCGTGGTCACATTATCCACCGGATTACGGAGAGTGTATTCTTTGAGCTGAACCATGTCCTCCCGAGTAGGCGGATATGGCGTAATAAGGCCTACCATTGTACCCTTTTCTCTTATCTTCCTGGTCAAAGCCCTTGTATCTATTCCCTCAATGGCAGTTATATTATATTTGCGCAAATACTCTTCCAGCGTTTCACGGCTCATCCAGTTGTTTGGCGTTGCACACGCTTCCCGCACCACCAACCCCTTTACCTTTGGGCTGTCAGACTCAACGTCGAGCTGGTTGATGCCATAGTTGCCTATCATAGGGAATGTCATCACCACAATCTGGCCATAATATGAGGGATCGGTCAAAATCTCCTGATACCCCGTCATCCCCGTATTGAACACCACTTCACCGACAACCCTCTGCTGCGAGCCAAATATGACCCCCTGGAATACCGTGCCGTCCTCCAGTATCAAAAATCCCATAACGATCTCTCTGCCTCCACAAATCTATTATGAATAACTACTTGAATAAACTTGCAAAACAGGGCGCTCTGTTTTGCTTTTCCCAATAATTATATCCATAAAACATGCAAGAGTAAAATTGAGAATCGTAATATTCGGGATAACTATAGATTATAGGTTGGAGGCGACAGATTATAAATGGATGGTAACCAAACGCCAAAATACAAAAACCATGGCAAGAAGTATCATATCCGTCTCACCATGGCTCTACCTCATCATGGCTTAATCGAGCCTACTCTGGTTCAATGAAACACTATGGGGCTAATGAAATTCCTCAATATCTCACACAGTTTCTCCCGTCATTTTTTGCCCTGTACATCATTGCATCAACTCTCTTCACAATGGAGTCCGGCGTATCGCCCTCCTGGTATTCAACCACGCCAAAGCTGGCGGTCACACTATCGTCGTTTCCCACTTTCAGCTGCATCAGTTTCTGGCGCAGTTCCTCAGCCAATTTAACCGCATCCTCCAGCTTGGTATTTGGAAGGAGGATTATAAACTCCTCACCGCCCCACCGTGCCAGAGTATCGGTTCTCCGTATTCGTCCCTTCACCATATCAACCGTGGCTTTCAGTATCAAGTCTCCGACTTGATGGCCAAAGGAATCATTGAAACTCTTAAATCGGTCTATGTCAAACATTATGAGCGTAAAGCTTTCGCCGTATCGCTGCGCCCGCAAAATCTCCTCTTCAAGCTTTTTGGTAAAATATCGGAAGTTATACGCATTGGTCAGGGGATCGGTGATGGACATCTCGTAAAGCTGCCTCTCCATCTCTTTCTTTTCGGTTATATCATCCATTATGATTTGGGCGCCTTTTACCATTCCATCCTTATTTAAAAGGGGTTTGATGTGAGTCCTGAGCCAGATGCTTTTTCCCGATTTTGATGTATAAGACTTTTCTACAGTCTGGGACAGGTTGTTTTCCATACACTCCTTTAATTTTTGCGACAGGCCTGCCTCGACAAGCAATGGAAATGTCAAAAAGTTTATACTACTGGTTTCCTCCACCCCCGGAGATCCGAGTATCTCCAGGGCTTTTTTGTTTATGTATACAATATTTCCCTCCACATCGCACTTCAATATACCAATGGGAGCCTCTTGTGCCAGCTCGACATACTGCTTCCTGCTCTCATCAAGTTCGTCCTCGACCTTTTTTCGTTCAGTGACATCAACCGCAAACATCATGCAGTATTTGGATCTCCTGTATTCAAAGAGCTGCAGGTATGCCTCTACGTAATACAGCGAGCCATCCTTCCTTCTGTGAACAGTATTAAGCACCACCCGCTCCTGTTTGCCATGCATCAATCCTTTAATGATTTCTCTCAAGGTTTCAGTATCCAGCTGTGGATTTATATCAAAAATCGTCATTGCCTCAAGCTCACGATAGCTGTATCCCAAATTGCTTGTGGCGGCCCTGTTGACCACTACAAACCTGAACGACTCCGGGTTAAATATATAGAGCTCATTTACGGAAGTCTCAAAAAGGCGTTCAAACATGGTGGCATACACGCTTGCTTCGTGCAGCCTCATAGCCATATCTATCGTGGAAAGCAGTGCAATCCTGTCGGTATCCTTGAGCACAAATCCATACGCTTTAACCCTTTTGATTTTCTCAATGATCTCCTTTGACGTGTTGGCGGTGAGAAATACAATTGGTACATCCTGCTGTTTCGATATGATATCCGCTGCCTCAATGCCATCCATTTCCCCGGCCAGCTCTATGTCCATCAAGATCAAATCGGGAATTATACCCTCCTCTATCCGCTGTACCACTTCTTCTCCCGTAGGCACGACCTCTACTTCAAAGCCATTTTTAACCAAAAAATCGGCCACCATGGCGGCCGTCAGGCGGCTGTCCTCAACCAGCAGAATCCTATTTTTTTCAAGTTTTTCGCTCATATTCCAATTTCATCCCTTTGTAAAGTCAACAGATATTCCTCCTATAATCTAATCTCGCCTACTTAAAAAGTCAAGTACACAAAATCAATATGGATTATATACCCAAAACCTTACTATATATAGGTAAACCTCAGACAGCAATGTTAAACGCCATATCGATAGGCTCAAAAACTCTGAAAATTTAAAGGCCGGCCCTAAAAGCCGGCCCACACAGCCAAAATAAAAGATAAGGAGCCGGAAAACGCCCTCTTAGCCCCTTATCTTTCATGCATCCAGGCGGTTCAGATATAGCAAAACCTCTTATCATATTCGTACCCTTATTTGGTCAGTCCCTTCCTCAGCCTTGATGCAAGTCCCCAATGAATCCTGAGAAGCCCTTATTCCCTTTATAACCTCCACCGGCGTGATGTTGCGCAGCAATACATTCCACGGCTTGGCAGCGTTATCCACGGTAACGGTGATGATATCGCCTTCTCTTTCGGCCCGCACGCGCATTTCAGCCTGGCCGTGGATGTTGGGAACCTCTGCCTCCACGGCATTGCCATCATCCAGCTGGAAGATATGGAAGGTTACATTCTGGCTATAATCATAATCGGGCCTTGTATCAACCGCACCCACAGCAACTATGGAATTGGGCCTTACCCATAGGGGTAAGCTCATATAATCGTATTTCTCCCTTATCCATCGTCCGCCATCCACTACCCGTCCGTCTAGGAAGTGAGTCCATCGCCCCTCGGGGAGGTAATATTTGGCTATGCCCTTATCGTTGAATATGGGAGCCACCAGCAGAGCCCCGCCAAGCATGTACTGCAGGTCAAGATAGCTGCACGTGGGGTCGTCCGGAAACTCGAGCAGCATGCTCCTCAGTACGGGAATTCCCTTTTGAGAAGCCTCGCAGGCCGCAGCATACAGGTAGGGCATGAGCCTGCATTTCAGCTTTGTAAAGTGCCTAACCACATCCACCGCCTCTTCGTCAAACAGCCATGGGACCCGGTAGGAGCTGCTGCCGTGCAGGCGGCTGTGGGAAGATAGAAGGCCGAAAGCCGCCCACCTCTTATACAGGTCCGGCGTGGCGGTGTGCTCAAAGCCGCTTATGTCATGGCTCCAGAAGCCAAAGCCCGACATCCCAAGGGATAGGCCTCCCCTTAAAGTCTCGGCCATTGACTCATAGCTCGCCGTGCAGTCGCCTCCCCAGTGAACCGGGAACTGCTGGCTCCCTGCCGTAGCCGACCTCGCAAACAGGCACGCTCCGCCTTTGCCGTACTTCTCCTCCAGCACCTCAAACACCGTCTTGTTGTATAAATAAGTATAATAGTTGTGCATCTTTACCGGATCCGACCCATCGTAATACACCACATCTGTAGGTATCCTCTCGCCGAAATCGGTCTTGAAGGCATCCACGCCCATATCAAGCAGGCGCCTCAGCTCGGCTTTAAACCATTCCCGTGCCTCGGGGTTGGTAAAGTCCACCAGAGCCATGCCGGCCTGCCACATATCCCACTGCCACACATCGCCATTGGGGCGTTTGAGCAGATACCCGTGCTTCATGCCCTCTTCAAACAGCCTGGAGCGCTGGGCGATATATGGGTTGATCCACACGCATATCTTGAGCCCTTTTTCTTTTAGCCTCCGCAGCATACCCTCAGGGTCGGGGAATACCCTCTCATCCCATTCAAAATTGCACCAGTGAAACTCCTTCATCCAGAAACAGTCAAAGTGGAATACATGGAGGGGTATATCCCTTTCAGCCATGCCGTCAATAAAGCTGTTGACGGTCTTTTCATCATAGCTGGTGGTAAAGGAGGTAGTAAGCCACAGCCCAAACGACCAGGCCGGCGGAAGGGCCGGCTTGCCGGTAAGGTCAGTGTACTTCTCAAGTACCTTCTTGGGTTCGGGGCCGTAGATTATGAAGTATTCAAGGTATTCGCCCGGCACGCTGAACTGCACGCGGCTTACCTTCTCGGAGGCTATTTCAAACGACACCTTCTCAGGATGGTTGACAAATACCCCGTACCCCTGATTGGTCATGTAAAACGGGACATTCTTGTAGGCTATCTCGCTGCTGGTACCTCCGTCTTCGTTCCACATATCCACCGTTTGCCCGTTCTTTACGAAAGGAGTAAACCGCTCACCCAGCCCATATACGCATTCCCCAACTTTAAGCAGCAGCTGCTCGTGCACGTACGTCTCACCGCTGTCCATGACTATATAGCCCATATTCCTGAAGCTGCTCTCGGTGACCAGCTCATCGTCTCGCCCCAGAAACTCCACCCGCCAGTCGCCCTGCTTTCTCACCCGTACCTTAAGCTGTCCCGATGTGAGTGAGGCGTATTCGTCCCCGTCTACGATCTCGACCTTTACATCGCGCTTTTCGTTGATGTTGAAAAACGGCGGCTTTTCAATCTTTCCCTTGTGATGGCATATCTTTACTCTGATAACGTCCTCCATGGGCGAGCTGAACTCCACCGTAAAGAGCAGGCAATTCAGGGTATCGCCCCTGTGCCTTATGTGCCTGCAGGGAGCATACACTATGAGGGAGTTACCCTTTATTTCCACATCATGTACCTCTGCAGGGAAAAAAGCCTTAAGCCCTTCGCGCATCTGCCAGTAACCGTTCGTAAATTTCATCCAATCACCCTTTCCCCACTCGACGCTTTGCGTATTTACACCATATCGCTGACAACCCACAAACTTCAAAACCATCATCCAACTGCCAAAATCCTACAATTTGACCAATAAAACACATTGTATTGTTTATAAATAAATCATGCAAACTTACTTCTGTCCATAATAGGCATTGGGTCCGTGCTTGCGCAGAAAATGCTTATCAAGTAATACCTGATTAATGGCCTGAACATGGGGAGATAAAGCAAATGTATGAAACGCTAACTTTGCCACTTCTTCCATCACCACCGCGTTGTGAACCGCTTCATGAGGGTCTTTTCCCCAGCTGAAAGGCCCGTGGCTTTTAACCAATACGCCCGGCACATGCATAGGGTTTATACCCTTGGCTTTAAACGTTTCAATTATGACATTGCCGGTCTCGGCCTCATAGTCCCCTTGTATCTCTTCAGCCGTCATGTCACGGGTACAGGGGATCTCACCGTAAAAATAGTCGGCATGGGTGGTACCCAGCGCAGGAATGCTTCGACCAGCCTGTGCCCAGCTGGTAGCCCATGACGAGTGGGTATGTACCACCCCTCCAATTTCGGGGAAAGCGCGGTACAGCACCAGATGAGTTGGGGTATCAGAGGAAGGCCTGAGATTCCCCTCCACCTGATTGCCATCGAGGTCCACTACCACCAGGTCTTCCAACTTTAACTCTTCATAAGGGACACCGCTGGGCTTTATGACCACCAAACCCTCTTCCCTGGATATACCGCTGACGTTGCCCCAGGTATAAATAACCAAACCTCTCCGTGGAAGTTCCAAATTGGCCTCAAGCACAGCTTCTTTAAGCCATTTAAGCACCTATTATCACTCCTTCGTCCATATGAATTATTTCGTTTGACACATAAAAAAATGACTGCCACTCCCATACAAGATAGACATTTCATAATAAAGAGTCATTCGATAATTAAATATTGCAACGTCATGCCACCTTACTGGGCATTGTATGATCTTTGCTAAATCCAAACCATTCTAGCATCATCATGAAGCGACAATTTTATTCCCATGAATGAAACACCGGCGTAAGTTCCTTAAATTGAACTCTACCACCGCATATTTCTTTTAACATGCTACAAAAATCATCCCATGCTATAGGAACAATAACCTTTATAATCACTTTATCGCTGTATTTCATATCAACGATATGTACACCTTTCTGCCGCAAAAAGTATTCCACCTGCCCAATAAAAGAGTAATCCAAATATACCATACCACTGGGACTCAATACCATCTCTTTCGTCCCGGCCCTGTCCAAAACTTCAGCAGCCGTCTTGGAATAAGCCCTGACCAAACCATTGGCCCCCAGCTTTATACCACCAAAATAACGGGTCACCACCACCAGTACATTGGTTAGCCCCCTATTTTGTATAACCTGCAGAATAGGCATCCCGGCGGTACCGCCAGGCTCACCGTCGTCGTTAAAACGCTGTGTTAAACTTTCCTGTCCTACTATATAGGCATAACAATGATGGGTTGCATCAGAAAACTCAGATTTTATGTCATGGAGTTTTTGAAGAGCCTCCTGCTCCGAACTCACATGAAATGCGTCTCCGATGAATCTTGATTTTTGTATCACAACTTCGTGCCGCGCTCTTTGTTTGACAGTGCGGTATTGCTTGTGCACATTTATCATGCCTCTCACTTTGACATAAATTCAGTTCATTCAAAATTTACATAATTATGTTAACACACAATCAAGCAAGTGTAAATACCGGGTTGAAATCAAGTGCGTAATCCTTTAAACTTAGAACATATAAAACCTCGTCTATAACCAAAACACTAAAAAGGGAGGAAACAGAACGTGACAAAAGAAGAAATGATTCAACGGGCAAAAGAACACTTTGGAAAGCTTATTGAAGAACAATTGGAGAGAATACAAAGGATGAAAAGCCAGCAGGACTTTATCGATTACAGCAAACTGCCCACAATAGTGATCGGTGTAGTTGGCGGAGATGGCATCGGCCCATATATCACCTCTCAGGCTCAAAGGGTGCTTGAATTCTTACTTCAGGATGAAGTAAGGTCAGGTAAAATAAAATTTAAAGTCATAGATGGGCTAACCATCGAAAACCGTGCAAAGCATAATAAGGCCATCCCTGACGATGTACTGGAAGAGCTTAAACAATGCCACGTAATACTCAAAGGCCCCACCACAACACCAAGAGCTGGCGACCCATGGCCAAACATAGAAAGTGCAAATGTAGCCATGAGAAAAGAGCTTGACCTTTTTGCCAATGTACGGCCCGTCAAGATACCCCAAGAGGGTATAAACTGGACCTTCTTCCGCGAAAACACCGAGGGTGCCTACGCTGTTGGCAGTAAAGGCATTCACGTCAACGAAGACTTAGCCATCGATTTCACAATAACCACCTATGAAGGGTCATACAGGATCATTAAAGCTGCTTTTGAGTATGCCCGCAAGACCGGCTTGAACAAGGTAACGGTAGTAACAAAAGCCAACGTCGTTAAAACTACCGATGGTAAATTCCTGGACGTAGCACGTGAAGTGGCCAAAGAATACCCCGAAGTAGAATGGGATGACTGGTACATCGATATCATGACTGCAAAGCTGCTCGACCCCAAACGCAGGACACAGTTTAAGGTAATAGTTCTGCCCAACCTATATGGGGATATACTTACAGATGAAGCTGCCGAATTACAGGGAGGAGTGGGCACCGCCGGAAGCGCCAACATTGGAAAACGTTACGCTATGTTTGAGGCCATACACGGTTCGGCCCCACGCATGGTAGAAGAGGGACGCACACAATATGCTGACCCCAGCAGTATAATCCGCGCCGCAGGCATGCTCGTTGAGCATATAGGTTATGGGAATAAAGCCAAAAAACTTGAAATGGCACTCGATATCTGCGGTATTTATGAGAAAAAAGTGGTCATAACCGGCAGAGATACGGGAGCCACAGGTGCTCAATTTGCTGATTACATCATGGAAACACTGTCTGATGAGAACCTTGAAAGTCGCTGGGAAGAATATACAAATAGCTTAAAGGAAAATAAATAAACCTTTCTAGACTGGTAAGTCTAAAAATCTACCTGACTGAAAGCCAGGATAAACTGTCCTGGCTTTCGATTTTCGTCGGGACAGTTTTACATCTTATTATTTTTCTTTCCTACTTTTATTTACACATACACAAAAATGCTGGTTAAAAATTAATCAAATTACCTATTTACAAGCATCTTTAAAAATGCTATCATAAAAAAGGTTTAGTATTTGCTAAAATAATTTTATGCAGGGTGATAAAAGGATGAAGCATATACAGGACCTAAACGAAGGACTCGAGGTATTTAAAGCACTCTCATCTGAGATACGGCTTAAAATAATCCAATTATTGGTACGCCATAAACATCTTAACATGAATGAGATGGCCGAAATGCTAGGCATAACAAACGGTGCCCTGACGGCCCATATACGAATATTAGCAAAATGCGGTTTGGTAGATATACAGTTAATGCCAGGAAAGAGAGGGTTACAAAAAGTATGCCATCTAAAAGAAGACAAATTGTTGATCGAACTGGTATCCGAAGTCAGACCGGAACAAATGTATCAGGGTGAAATAGATGTGGGACATTTTACGGCTTACCAGGTATACCCTACATGCGGAATAGCCACAAAAGACCACATTATTGGAGAAGTAGACGACCCCAGATATTTTGACGATCCAGAGCGTGTGAATGCCGGCATATTGTGGTTTACAAAAGGTTTTGTGGAATATAGAATCCCTAATTATTTAAAGCCGTGGCAAAAGGTGGTAGAACTGCAATTTTCAATGGAATTATCCTCCGAAGCACCCGGTATATGTGAAGACTGGCCCAGCGATATACACTTTTCACTTAACGGTGTCCCACTTGGCTACTGGACCAGTCCAGGAGATTTCGGAACCGTCCGTGGATTGTACACGCCACTTTGGTGGTTCCCCAACTGGAACCAGTATGGCCTTTTGAAACTCCTTTCAATAAACTCCGAGGGTACCTTCATTGATGGTAAATGGATTTCCGATACGACTATTGAAAAGCTCAACATCAACCACAAAAGCGATATAATTTTTAGAATATCAGTACCCGATACAGCAAAAAATGTTGGGGGCGTAACCATTTTTGGCCGTGGCTTTGGAAACTACAACCAGGGAATTAAGTTTCGCATTATATTTGAAAACCAGACAAATGGAGTAGAGCAAGTACAATGAATTTATATAATCTCTAAAATTTAAGAGTTGAAATATGCTTTAAAGCTTTCTGTTTTTAGCCCATAGCCTTAATCTCAATGCTGCTGCAACTAGCAATATAAATAAGCCAAAGGAAATCATGATTATTACTTTTATATTAATTTGAAAATCTTTCTCTGCAGAACGGCTGATTTGTGGAATCTCACCAGTTTGATAGTAAGTTCTTATTACTTCTTCCGAAAGCGCAATTCCATCATAAATCAGCAATTCATCAATTAACCCTTTAAACGGGGGATCCCAGTAGTTAACTCCTAATCCAAATACAGCATCAGCAGTGGTAAATACATCAGGGAATCCCACCCCCGAAAACTTCCTCTCACCATTAATGTAGACATTTACCTGCCCTTCATTAACTGTAAAAGCAATATGCGTCCATTCATTAACCGGAATCGTCATGCCCAAGACTCCATCATACCACGCCTCCCCGGACCAAAGCGCAGACTGACTATCCATCCACAGAGGCACAAAACTGATCCAGCTACTCGGTGTTGTTGCTCCAAAAAATGTAGTTGTAAAGTTAGTGAGTTGTTCTGGCTTTACCCAAAACGAAACTGTATAAATATGGCTGGAAATAAGTCCCTTCGGTAGTAAGATGCCAGAGTTGCCATCAAAATACGCTGCCTGGCCCACTACTCCTTCTTGATACGTGATTGTACCACCCTTATTGTTAATCCTGTTCCCCGTTACTGTACCCGGATCCTTTTTCCCGGTTGCATCACTTAAATCACCATCAAATGCATAATGCGCCACCAATTGAGGCCCATTCTTCTCCAAAACAACAACTTCAAAAGCTTTGGTATCAGTATAATCCCCTTTGGTAATAGTAGCTGTCAATATAACAACCGCATTCCCACTTCCTGCAGGAGGACGTCTCACAGTCCCATCTTCAGCAATCACAGAAGGATTTGAAGAGCTCCATGAAATAGTAGCACCTTCAATCCCTTCGGTTGGCAGTGTTAAATCGGATATTACCGCACTTGTGTCTCCTAATATCTTCCCTAATTCCTCTTTTATAATCTGCACTATTTGTTCATCAGTCCTGGGTATGCTCTTAATCCCCCAGATTGTTTTCCCTTGGTCCGACAAAGCTGTAAATGTAATATCCTTCGTCTGAGTAACCTCGGTCCATTGACGCAAAAATACTCCTTTATAAGTATGACCATCAATAGTTATATTTGCGTAGTAATCACCAATTAACTCCCATGTGCCCGAAACGGCACCTGAAATAGTCCCATCCTCATTTAAGGAGATGGTTACCGCCTTTTTCAGCTCTTTTGAAATATCTTTTCCATGATTAATAAATCGGTATTGACCCGGTATATCTTTCCTATCAATCTTTTCAAGAGTCTCTCCCGTATAACGATATGGTGCCACAACCGGCCAGCCATCCTGATTCATAAACAGCTGATGAACCCTTACCTCATGTGCCTCTCCCCTTAGTGGAAACCGTGTATGGAAAACCAAATAGTGTTCACCGGTTTGTGTGTCCAGATAAACTGAATTATGCCCCGGCGATACATATCCATAACCTATTCCTACTCCGGGGTCTCCCGCTTTGCGTTCGAATAAAAAATGTCCCATTAATTTGTTTCCTATAGGAGAGTGGTCCATGTTTCTAGGCAACACGGCGTTTTGCCCAAGGCTATCCACATATGGGCCATCTGGATTCTTTGAACGAAATACCCGCATATTATACTCTCCATTTGCTCCTAACCAGCCATAAGTTACATATAAGTAGTAGTAATCTGTCCCTGGATGATAGACAACATAGGGACCTTCCCCTGATTTACCGTATCCTCCTGATATTTTTGTACCGAAATATCTATCAATCAACCTCCCATCCGGTGTTTGCCCATCTTTCCCAGGATAAATAGGCCGTCCAGTCTCCTTATTAATTTCGAGTATAAAAATTCCACCCGACCAGGAACCATATGTCATCCACAGCCGGCCATCTTTATCAAAAAACAGATTTGCATCAATCGCATTTGGATATATGGAATTGTTGTACGTACCATTTTTATTGAACCAGTTAGGATTTTCGCTTTCCAGTATACCGGCCTCTATCAAAGAAGGTATGTTTGTATTGGTCCATTTCTTATTAACGTTACTATTGTTGTCATAGGCCTCCTCCCTTGTAAATCCCGAATAAATAATGGTATCAACATACTCATATGGCCCCTCTATATTTTTTGATACCGCAAAACCTATAGCCGAACGTATATAAGTTGAAGACACGCTGTAATAAATCATATATGCGCCTTTTGTACCATCCTTGTTAATATAATGTGGATTCCACAGAATCTGAGGAGCCCATACAGCGAAGCCACCTTTACAGTCGGCATCATCCTCGCCAGCCCAAGCGAAAGACTCAGCCAAATTTTGAGATAGATCGCCGTATAACGCATTGCCAGGAGTTTTATATCCATTTGTGAATTTGGTCCATTTCATCAAATCTGTCGATTTGGCAGCCTCTATGTGAGTACCAAATATATAATATGTATCTCCTACCTTAATTATACAAGGGTCATGAACTGATACGTTTGCAAATTCTGGTTTATAATCAGCATCTGAAGCACCTGTATCGGCAAGAACAACTATTGAAAATGGAAAAGCGAGCAAAAGAGAAATTAGTCGTCTGAGAGTATTTTTTTTCATACCACTTCACCTCTATCCTTCTACTTCTTTGTTTTTATCCTTAACACCGTAACTGAATTACTGTCAAATTCGAAGTTAAACGCTTCTTTTAATCCTTCAACTTTTTTGGTGACAGGATAAACCCTTCGTGGATTCAAGAAATTATTTTCATCATTCTTGCTTTTAGCTGATAATATGGTAGCCATCCCCTCAGGTATTACCCTCTGTACTCCTTCCAGTATTATCTTGACGTTTTTCTTATCATCAGAAGCATTAACAACCTTGAGAATGATATCACCGTTTTTATCAATGCTTGATACTGCATATAAATCATCATAGTCTGTCCTATCAATCACATCATGAATTAACTTTCCATCAAGATAGCATCTGATCCTCTCACCCGAAAGCTCAATTTTTATATCATACCATTTCCCGGAAACTACAGTAACATCGCTGTGATCAGTTATCACCATTTTATTCCCTGACACTGATTTTTCTATAGCTGTGCTGGTATTACCCCAACCACCAATATTCCACCAATAAAATGTATTATCGTTTTTAACGCCGAATAAAATGAGCATCCCTTCATTCCCACCTATTTTACGCGCCTTAAGACTTATCGTATAATTTTCCCATTTTGTATCCCCTGTGATAGCATAACAATTTACATCCCTGCTTACCTGTCTCAGCGCTCCGTTCTCTATCCTCCAGTTACCATTGATTACTCTCCAATTAAATTTATCACCGGAAAAATCATCAGAGAAAATAACTCTGCCATCTTTCCCTATAACCTTAAAATCTTTATATTCAACCTGAGTAGCCCATGAACCTAAACCAACCATACCCTGGATACTGTTTTCACCTTCTTTTTTGGGAACCGATAGTTCTAACGGAAGTATAAAATCACCTTTGTTTTCACTGAACATTTTTTGAACATAATAACTTGGCGTGCCATACGAACTCACATTATTAAACCAGATCAAATTTGGCTGCCACTGAGAGGCTCCAGCCTTTCCCAGCAAAGGTGCATAAGAAGCCATAACGACAATATCAGAATTACGCTCTACTCCTGTTAAAAAAGCAGCTTCTGCAAGAGCAGCTTCCATATTGTTCCTGCGCGTTGGAGTATGCGCAGCATATTCCCCTATAAAAACTTTTGGGCCGTTCCTATCGTAGTCATCATAGCGGTCAACATTGTTGAAGAACCATTCTGGTGGCATATAAAAATGTTCATCTACAATATCAGCCTTACCAGTCTTTTTAATCCATTCCCAGGCACTGTGAAATAGCGGACCGCTTGCATGGGGACCTGCAGAAAATATAATATTTATATCAGGATATTTTTCTTTTATTGCATCATAAAACTTTTCGTACCTTTGAAAATACACTTCTCCCCACTGTTCATTCCCAATAGCTAAATATTTCAAATTAAAAGGTTCTGGGTGACCGTGCTGCTTCCTAACCGCTCCCCACTCACTGTCCACAGGACCATTGGCATATTCTATAAGATCCACTGCATCCTGTATATATTCGTCCAGATCGCTGAGAGGGGCAAAGTTGCCACCACGAGCCTGACACGACATACCACAATTAATTACTGGAACAGGTTCAGCACCTATATCCTCACAAAATTGAAAGAATTCATAAAACCCCAAACCATTAGAGGTATAATAGCCCCAAAGATTATATGTAGTAGGACGAATAGCCACATCTCCTATAGTATTTTTCCAACGATAAGCATTTGCCATAGAATTTCCTTCCACAAAACAACCTCCCGGAAATCTTACAAAAGCCGGCTTCATATCATAAAGCAATTTTGCCAGGTCATACCTTAATCCATTTTCTCTGTTCTTCCATGTGTTTTGTGGAAAAAGGCTTACCATATCGATATCTACCGTTCCTTTTTGCTGCGAAGTTATTACCAATCTTCCTCGGTCATTAGTTTCATTAACAGTAATAGTGGCACTAAACTTTTTCCATTCTTTACCTATGCCGTTTATTTGAGCATTCCCATATATTTTCCCGCTACCATCTTCAAGAGTAATATACAGTTTATTAACATCTCCCGAAAGGCTGCGTGCATAAATAGAAAAGTTATATTTTTCATTTTCAACTAAAGGTATTCCCCCATACCCTCTATTAGCTACTCCAACTCCCTTGCCTGCCTGTTCTACTGTTATCCTCAAATAGTTTTTATTATTGTCGTTAAGCGGAGAAGTGTTTTCAATACTAATATTTCCTTCTCCTTTTCCTCTCCTAACTATCGACCATCCATCTAAATTAGGCACAAATTCAAAAGAACGATTCTTTATTAACTCAGCGTAAATACCGCCGTCAGCAGCGGAATTTATATCCTCAAAAAATGCTCCGTATAAAGTCGGACTTATACTTATTCCAGGTTCACTTACGTTCACTTTAATAACGTTGTCCGTCTCCGCATCATTAGTCAATATGATCGTTTCCATCGATTCATCGTTTAAATTCTCTCCAGTATCAGAACTGCATCCTGTAAATATTAAACTTAAAACGACCATAATAAGGCCTATTGAAGTAGCATGCTTAAGCCAAACCAAATTTTTTCACCCTTTCTTGTTTTAGTTTGAAATTAAGTTATTGCAATAAGTTTTTTGTTAGCCCCAATTTAAAAAAAGAACAGGTTAAAAATGCTTTCACTTTCTCTTTAACCTGTTCTGCATCTTATGCCATGTCAAAACAAAAATTGTTATATCACCTAACATTTTTCATCCTTATTACATTCCATGACAACCTTGGCAACACTATACTGAACTTATCATAAACCCCTTCTTCAACTTTTTCCTTGTGCGGACATACCTTATACGGCTCTTCAAAGGTATTTATAGCATCCAAATCATCTCCATCAAGCACTATGTGCTCCATAACCTCAACTTTGCCAAATGAGCGCACATCAAAATTCACTTCCATGGGCTCTTTGTCTATATTCAATGCAAATACCGTTATAAATCCGCTGGCCTCATCGTACGTCACTGCCGAACAAATAGCTGGCACTTCGCCATAGCTCCTCGTTTCTACCACAGGCGCTTTTATGACAGGCTTTAGCACTACCCCGCGTCCATAAGTGGAAACATCTCTAAAAGGATAATATATCGTCTGCCTTATAACTCCCCCACCTTTTTGTGTAAATATCGGCGCTATCACATTTACTAGCTGAGCAAGGCATGCAATCTTTACTCTATCAGCATTATTAAGCAATGTGCAGGCAAGTCCACTAAAAGCTAAGGCATCCAACAAGCTATACCTATCCTCTAGAATTTCAGGAGCAATCTCCCAATCTTTCAGTTGTACCTTGCTCTGATACCATATATTCCATTCATCAAAAGACAGCATCATAGTTTTCTTACTGCGCTTCAATGCTTTTACATAGTCTGCCGTCGCACATATGGTCTTGATAAACATATCCATATCAACAAATGAAGCAAGAAAATCTTCATCATCGCCGTGATTTTGATAATATCGGTGCAGAGAAATATAGTCTACATGGTCATACAAATGCTCCAGCACAATCCTATCCCATTCAGGAAATGTCGCCATGTTAGATGAAGAACTTCCACATGCTACCAGTTCAATTGTGGGATCAACCCACTTCATTATCTTGGCAGCCTCAAGCGCCTTACGCCCGTATTCATGGGCTTCAAGATGGCATATCTGCCATGGCCCATCCATTTCATTCCCTAAACACCACACTTTTATCCCATGCGGCTCCCTGTGTCCATTCTTTATCCGCATATCGCTCCAGTATGTGCCCGATGGATGATTGCAGTATTCAACAAGATACCCAGCTTCCTGTGGTGTCCCTGTACCGAGATTTACGGCAAGCATTACCTCAGTATTCGCTTTTCTGGCCCAGTCTACAAATTCATCTATGCCCACTTCATTTGTTTCTATTGACCTCCATGCCAGGTCCAGCCTACGCGGACGATTTTCAACGGGCCCTATACCATCCGTCCAGTTATATCCAGATACAAAATTGCCTCCTGGATAACGAACAAGAGCAATATTCAGCTCTTTAACCAGTTCTATTACGTCCCTCCTGAATCCTTGTTCATCAGCAGTCTCATGACCTTTTTCGTATATACCCGTATACACAGCACGCCCAAGGTGTTCTATAAAAGAACTGTACAAGCGTCTATCTACCTCGGATATTCTGAAGTCTTTTTCAATCTGATATGTTGCTTTCTTCATATGTAGTTTCATCCTTTCTCAACCCACTGTTATATTTTGCGTTAAGCATTTATAAATAATTATTCTTAAAAGAAAGTTTTATAATCCGCGCATAAACTTGAGTTTATGCGCGGATTATAAATTTCAAATATCATTTATTACCGAACAATTCTTCCATAGTTTCTTGTCTAATTTGATTAAGCTTATCAGTCAACTCCTGAGCCACATCAAAAGCATCAATTTCACCCCTTATTACAGCTTCCTCAACATTACCCCATGGTCCATTAAAATATACTTCTTCTAGGAAAATTGCAAAACCAGGATGAGACGCTCCTCCAAGTGGCACCGGTTCTTTCGCCCTTTCAAGGAAGGCATCTATTTCTGGAATAGGCGGAAGAAGTTGTCTTAACCCCTGCCAAATTTCAGGATCATCAATAATCGGCAAATTATCAGGATAAGTAAATACTTTAGTCCCATCTTCGTACGTTAAATTAGCATAAGCATCAAGTTTATGCAGCCATCCTTCTTTGCCCCAGCCCATAAACTTAAGCAGTTCATATGCTTCTCTAGGATATTTCGTAGAAGATGAAATAGCTCCAAAGTCAACAAATGCCGGCTTGCGAAGGGTTTTAGCATTAGCACCTCTAGGAACAGGATAGGGTACCCATTCAATACCTTTATCAACAAACTCAGGTTGTGCAAACAAGCTAAGAGTCCACCATGCGTCAAGCTGCATAGCCACTTTCCCAGTTGCAGCTGCCCATAGGTTCCTATCGCCAAACGCCCTTTCTGCTTCGTCACTACCAAAGGGAGGAGCATGAACTCCTCTTCTTACGAAATCTGCATGCTGATTAAGTGCTTTAGCCCATTCAGTGGTCATATCATATTTTTCTCCATCCCAGCCAAACTCCCCTATAGCATCAAGATTTACTATGGGAGCTATAGTAACAAGTTTCGTAAAGGTATTATAACCAAATATACCCTGTTCAGGTACCGTCATTCTTTCCATAAGTTCTATCATCTCATCATATGTCCAATCCGGTGAAGGCATGGGAACATTTAATTTCCTGAAAACATTCTTATCCAGGAAAACTGTGAAAGGCAGATATTTAGCAGGTGCTGCCATCTTGGTTTTTCCATCAAAATATCCTTGTATTCTAAGAGTATCAAGTATTTTTTCGGTTTCAGGGTCATTCTCAAAGTATTCAGTCATATCTCCAAACCAGCCATTTCGTATACCAAGGTCACAGTTGTGTAAATACCAAAATACATCCGGAAGCTTTCCAGCACTTGCTAGATTAATCAATCCGTCATTCCATGTCCCTAAATCCATTTGAATCAATTCTACAGTAATGTTAGGATATTTCTCCATAAACTTTTGGGCAAGATATTTGTTGAGCTCGTGATTTTCCCACGATGCATAAGTGAGTGTAATTTTTTCAGTGGTCATTGGTGGCAACTCCTTAGTTTGTCCAGCTTGATCTTTGTCCTCTCCAGAAGGTGTCTCTTGTGAAACATCTTTTTGATCATCAGGTTGAGGTGTTTGGTCTTTAGTAGTTGCTCGAGCGCAAGCTGCAAAAATAAACATAATGAGCATAAGTGAAAGTAAAATACTTAAAAGTTTTTTGAGTTTTAACATAAGTCCCCCTCCTTAAAAATGTTTTTTATAATAATTGCCGTAAGGCAATTATTCACCTGTAATACCTGTTCTGTCTACACTCTCAACAAACTGCTTTTGTAATAAGAAATACATAATCAATAAAGGTAATATACTCAATACTGTACCAGCCATTTTCTTGGCCTCATTTATTCTATTAGGCACATTTTGAGTAACAGGATATAGCGCATTGTAGTTATGTTCAAATCGCCTTAATTCAAGCAGAACAGTTGTTAACGACGTTTGTGCACCTATTCCTTCTTTTCCGATGAGATATAATCTTACTAAATATGTTTCATTCCAATACCACACAAAAGAGAATATAGCAACAATTATTATTGCAGGAATAGCTGCAGGGATAGCAATTTTAAAATATGAACCTAAATGTCCTGCCCCGTCAATCTCAGCAGCTTCAAATAACGCCTGTGGTATTTGAGAAAAAAATCTATAATAAATAAGGATAAATATAGCACTTTTAAATCCCTGTCCCAGTATCGCCGGTAAAACAAATGCCTTCATAGAACCTAAAATTCCCAAATCATTGTATAATACATAGGTTGGCATCATAATTATCTGGGGAGGTATGATAAAGGTAAATATCATAAGAGCCATAAATAGCCTCTTCCCTCTAAAGTTATACCTTGCAAAACCATATCCTACTAAAGAGCAAACAACAACCTGACATATCGTGGGCACTCCTGCCATATAAAAACTATCTAAAATAGCCTTGCTATACCTCATTACTTTCCATGCTTCAATATAATTATCAACATAAAACGTTGAAGGTATCCATCTTACTGAAGTATCCAACAAATCTTCTAATGGCATCATGCTGGTTATAAACATATACAAGATAGGGTATAAATATACAAATCCAATACATATAAGCAATGTGTAGACAATTAATTTTACAAAAAATCCGCTATCCTCTTTACTTCCTAGAAAAAATTTCCTTATTTTTTCTCTAAGTAATATAATTTTTTCATCTAAAGACCATCTATTATTTTTTAATATATTAGAAATACTGGTAGCATTACTCATTTGTAAACCCCCCCTTTCATTTTTACAGCTTGAATCTTATCTTTTTTATCTTTAAGTACAATAAATACTATAAGCAACACTATCGTTACTACAATAGCATACATCCACGCCATAGCCGAAGCAAATCCATAACCCCTCGTTGCTGCAAACATATTTATATATATAAGCTGGATAACATCGTTTTGATCGCTGTTTGCAAGAGATACAACAGTGTAAACAGTATTAAGAAGTATCATTGGTTTAATTGTAGGAATAGTGATTTTCCAAAAACACTCCCATCCTGAACCCCCATCAATCTTTGCAGCCTCATATAGTGTCGGGTCTACTTTTTGAAGCGAAGCTAAGAATATTAAAACCTGTACACCTGAGTACCACAAAATTATTATAATTTCTGCAAACAAAGCTCCTATCGGTGCTACCAGCAACTCAGGTAATAAAGTATTTAATATATTCATTATAAGGGCTTGGTTCATCATAGGTATTGTAGTTGCTCCCTGAGCAACCAGTTCATCCATAACCGGCCCACTTGCTATCACTACCGGAAAGAAAAACACTACTCTAAAAAACCCCTTCAATTTTATTTTACTGTTTATTAACAAAGCAATAATAAGAGCAAAAACAACGATAATAGGTGTTCTCAACATAGTACTAATAAGAAAAGCTAAAAGCCTTTCTATAAAGAACATATCTTTCAACCAAACATCTCTATAATTATTTAAACCTACAAAAGTCATGATTCTTCCCGTTGGCCTCAGCCTTATATCGTTAAGACTGAAATAAAAAGACTGAACAAGAGGCCACATAACAAACACAATAAAACCTATCAGCCAAGGTGATATAAAAACATATCCAAATCTTTGTCTTTTCCGGCTATAAGAATAGATAACCTTTTTATTCTTTTTAGCAAGATTATTAAATATTTTCACCTCTGTTTCACCACCTTATAATATCTTGGCTCAATCAATAATCCATCCATATTTATTGGTTCATGATTATAATTAACATAAATAACCACCCCATTGCTGTACTTCACTTTAACTACTCCGGCTACCCTTCTATAGTCAACTATGAAAGCATCTTGGATCATATCATTGACTTGTTTAAGTTCATTATAATAATATCCAATCATCTCTCTGTACCTCTCAAATTGAGAAGTATAAACACCTGAAGAATTAGTATAAATCAGCTTTGCTGGTTCTTCATAAGTTATAAGAAACGAAGGATATACTCCTTGTTCAATAAGCTTTAGAAAATACTCATTTTCATTAGCCTGAAAATTTGCATATTTAGAATACATAGGAATAAGTCCTTTTAACGCTATTGCAAAAAACGGTACATATTCATCGGTAAATATATACTTTGAATCCTCCATCGGCATATCAATAATTGCACTTGTGTAGTCCCACAAGTAGAAAAAAGGTTGTTCTAAAATCAAATTAAACTGTTCATAATAATCCTGGACTATTTTTTTATAAATACCAGCAGTAAACACTCTGTCCCTTGATTCTCCCCTAAAGGTGTAAGAAAATAAATTGTTAGAGATTCCACTTAACACTATATTATCTACATTATTTCTTACATAAGAGTCTTTATTTTTTGTCACAATTTCTAAAGATTTTTCAGGCGTTAAATAATGAAATTTTTCATACACCTTGCCAAATACTTCTTCTTCAAAAATTCTTTTGTTGAGCCTTCTAACAATGTTATATGCCATTGTTGGCTTTTCAACGGTGTTAACCCTAAGTGCATCATGAAACAAATACAATTTCACACCCATATCATTCAATTCAGAAATAAGTTCCCTTAATCCTTTATTGCCTCCTAAAGCTCTTTCAACATTAAATCCAGTGATAGGTAACCCCCCATATATACCACCTTTTTGCCAGCCCTTATATATAGCCAAAATATTCTCGATACCATCATGCTTAAGTTCACTGATAATCTCTTTTATGTTTTCAGTGGTGGTCATGGGTACAATTCTTCTGAATAAAAGCCAGTTTTCTTTATCAGCCCCTAAAAAATCTATACGTACATTAAAGGTATTATCTTTTTTTTCAATTAAATTATTCTCAATAATATATTCCCTAAACCTTTTTGCAAGGCCTACATAATTAGCTTCTTCCCCCGTAACAAATTCATAGCGTATTTTAATATCAAAATTGTTACGTTTCTCTTGTCTTACAACAATACTTCCTGTAGTTCTGCTGGTAGGTTGAACATAAACCTGTCTGTAAATAAACCTTGCAGAAATCCAATCATAATCTGTTACAGCTCCATTAGGATAAGCCTCAATTCTTGCACTAAAATCTCCTTTCTCTATTATCGCAAGGAAACCTATCTTTGAATCAGTATGCACCATGCCGAAAACCGGTGCTAAAATCTTTTCGGGATCCATTACAGGCTGATAGCCATTAAACAATGAAAGTACATATGGATCGTCAATACCTATATTCCTTCCATACACCATTTCAGAAAATGGCTGCTTAAATTTTCCTTGATTATCTTCAAGATATATGAGGGCTCCAGAACCATCGGGAATAAACATATATCCTTCTCTATCACCTAATCTTGAGTAACCTAAAAACGGATATACATAAAAGCCGGCAACTTTGTACAAATCACCTTCTTCTACAATACTTTCCTGAGGTATCTCAACCACAAAGCCTGTTTCCGTCAATGTAACATTGACTTGATATGATATTTGAAGTTCATTGTACTTAACCAATGCAGAAAAACCATTTTCATTTATAAAAATAGTTTTTTCGGGGTTTCCTGAATACATATCAGCCTTATACACTACTACATTAGTGCCTTTTAAATATTCCATAACAATACCCGACCTCATAAAGTTTTGCCACATTATGTCATCTTTTTCATTAACTTGCGAAACAGTAGAATACATAACTGCTCCTGATTGCTTATCGCGTATTATAATTGATAAATTATCCTCCTTAAAATACATTTCAAATTTTTGGTTTTGTGCTATCAACTTATGCCCCTCAATAACACCCATAGGATTTCGAACAATTTTTGGTCGCTCCACATTATCACCATCAACTGATTGGTCCTCTGATATATCTTCTTGTATATTATTAGTAATAACAAGCTCTTCAGTTGGCATATCTTCATTTCGTTGTATTTCTTCGCTAGTATTATTTTCATCCGCAAAAGTCAATAAATAACTTTTTCCTGTATATATACTACATGTAGAAATTAATATAGCAAAAGTAATAAACAAGATAATACCTTTTAAATCCTTACCTGTTTTCAATGCGATACACCGCCTCTCCAAATATTGAAGAAATAAAGTCTATTACCTGAGAAACCAACACATATACTATAAATAATATTAACACAATGATTAACGCTGTAAAAAGCGTGAGAAATATAACCTTAAAAGTTTCTCTCAATGAATAATCATTAATTTGTTTGACCATCACTATAAATAATATAGTCACCCAGACATATACAATAAAATCAGAAAAATGTATTAAAAAGCTCTCATTTAAAGTCAATATATGACTTAATATTATAATAAACGGTTTTATGATAAAATACGGAGCGAGCGAATATACAAAACCACAAAATATATGCTTAAACTTCCCATCCCCATCATTTATAGTAGACACAAGATAATTACTTATAATTAAAAGCAACGAACCACCAAATACATAGGAAGCATCAATGAATATATCATATACTCCCTCCTGAACAGTTCTAAAAATAAAACCTCTTCCATACTTATCAATTACGAAAACAACAAAAAACATTAATAGTAAAAATATTGAAGCTAAATACCCTACTTTATTCTCTATTTTTATTCCATAGTATCCATCTGCAGGCCTTTTTATAAAACACCATATAAAGGTTAGCTGTCTTATAAAACTAATTTGCTTAATTTTATCAAATATGAACTTCACTGGTCTTAGAACCATATATTTTTTATCTATAAATTTTATAATCTTTACAGCTACATAAAAGATTATTAAACCCATTATTAAATACACAAGATTATTCTTCAACCATATGTTTCTTATTTCCCAAAAAGCATCCGAATAACCAGGTTTATATTTTGCTAGTCTATAAGCTTTTAAAGCTTCGTAGTAGTTTTCTTCTCTAAATAATGCCTCTCCTATACCCAAATTAGCAAGATCAAAGGTACTATTCATTCTGAGAACATTTTCCCATAATTCTTTGCTTTCTAAATAAAGTCCGTTTTGGTATAACATTAAAGCTTCATGCACTAAATTAGTAAACTCAGTTGGTTCGAAAATCTGTATTTCGGCTTTTTCTTCATCTAGTACGTACAAATTCTTATTTTTCTGATCAATTGTTATAGCTGAAACAGATTTAAAAAGACCTATTCTTTGTCTACCGTCATCACGTCCCCCAAATACGAAAAGCAAATTCCCTTCCCTCGTATATTCATATATAAAACCGTTTTTAGATGCCACGTATATATTGTCAACAGGTCCAGTAACAACATCTGCCGGAAATCTATCGTACACAGTAGGATGAATTATATTATTTCCTGCCATATTTAGTTTTTTTAGAGTAACTTCGCGATCACCCTGAGTAACAGTATAGACTAATCCTTTTTCATCAATCCACAAATTAGTCGGAGTAGAAGGAACACTTCTTCTCATTCTCTGTCTTTGTTCTTCTGTAAGAATAGTTCTCCTAAAAAGAGTTAAGAAGTCTATTCTGGTCTCATTTGTACCAAAATACCCTAAAAAAGTACCCCCCTCACTTGGACTTATTTGTATAATACCATTATAATTACCCTGAGATATTACATAAACATTTCCTCTTTTGTCCACTACCACTTTTTGTGGCTTAAACGGGCTAGTATCACCAAAAAGAGGATGTTGAGGTCTTCCATACTCAGTTATAAGATCTCCTGTCTGGGAAAATACAAATACTTTTTCTGCCGTCTCATCGGCAACATAGATTTTATTATCATCTGTTACAAATAAACCTTTTGGGCTTTGCAATATACCTTGCCCAATAATACCCATCAGTTCTCCATTTGTGGATGAAACAACTACTCTCCTATTGCCGGTATCAGCTATATATAAAAGTCCATTAGATGCAAGCTGTATATCCGACGGCTTATTAAGTCTTATTTCTCCAATACTAGTTATAATACCTACCGGCATATACGCTGTTTGAGTTTCAACGTAATTTGAATACCCATCTTGGGTAAACGTCTTATAAGGAGCATCAGCATACACAATAAATTGATTTATATTTACTATATTCATTAGAAACAACATTACTATCAAAATAATAATTTTCTTTACCTTCTTCATATTCTTCACCTATTTCAAACCAGAATATGCCATTGTGTTCATAACATTGCTTTGAAGTATTATAAATAATATCAAGTTAGGTAAAAACATAATCAGCGCACCTGCCGCTGCTATTCCTTGACCTACAACAATATTAGTCTGCAACGCAAAAGTATTCATATAAAAAGCAAGTGTACGTAAGCTTTCATTGTTTATAAATATCGCCGAAGTTTCTATATTATTCCAAGCAGCTTGGAACGCAAGAATAGCTGCAGTTGCTAGTGCAGGTCTTACTAAAGGTACAACAACTTTTCTATATATCATAAAATCACTTGCCCCATCAATAAACGCCGCTTCTATAAGAGAGTCGGGAACCTGATCTATAAATTGTTTAATAAGAAATAATCCTATAGGCATAGCTAATAATGGTAAAATATGGGCAAAATAAGTGTCAACTATACCTAATAAATCAATTGTCAAATATCTTGGAATAGTTACAGCAATAGGGACAAACATTAACGCGGCATTATTTATTTCAAATAATATTTTTTTGGTTCTAAATCTCATTTTTGATAAAGCATAACCAGCCAAAGATGATATCAATACACCTAAAAACATTACGCTAGCAGTTACAAGTACACTATTAAAAACATATCTGCTTACGGGTATAGTAGATGTTTTAGTAGCCGTAAAAAGCCTTTCAAAATTTTCTAAAGTAGGTTTTGCTACGAAAAAACGGGGCGGGTAAGCAAAAAGTTCATCCATAGGCTTAAAAGCATGGCAAAATATAAATACGATTGGCAAAAGCATAAATAAAGCCATTGGAATTAAATAAGCGTAGATTTTTAACTGGCTTACATGGAACCTACTTGGATTGATTCTGCTCCCATAATACGCCATAGCTATCCCCCTTTAATCTCTTTCAACAAATAATTTCTTGGAAAAATATGAGAAAATATATATTATTAGCAAAAGTACTACTGAAACAGCAGCCGCGTATCCCATTTCATACCTTATAAATCCATAATCTTCAATGTGGTTAACCATCAACTGTCCAGCATATTGGGGAGTTGGGTTGGACCCACTCAACTGAACGCCAATTGCTCCCGTTTGAAAAGTATTTACAATAGCCATTACCGCCCCAAACAGCATTTGGGGTTTCATGGACGGAATAGTTATATAAAACATTTCTTGAAACCTGTTTCTTATGCCATCTATTGCCGCTGCTTCATACAAAGTTTCATCCGTATTCAAAACTCCTGCAAGCATTGCCAAAAAACCTACGCCCATACTACTCCACAAAGCAACTATAATCATTACTGGCATCAAGAATTCTGTAGATTGTAAAAATTGTATAGGTTCAGTTATAATACCTGTTCTCATAAGCAAACTGTTAATATATCCCATTTGATCTCCACTGAAAAGAACTCTCCACACCACTGCCATTGCAACTCCTGACGTCATTGAAGGAGAATAAATTATTAAAGCTAATATAGTTCGTGGCACTTTAGGAAGCTGTGCTAATGACCAGGCAAGAAAAAAGGAAAGAATGTACCCTCCAGGCCCTACTATAAGCGCAAAAGTTATGGTGTTAGGAAGTACATATTGCATAAATATTTCATCTTGAGTAAGTAAATTAATATAGTTTAAAAAGCCAACGAAATCAGGAAATTGTATAGCATTAAAATTAGTAAAAGACAACACTATAGCTATTAAAACAGGTATTATTATAAATACCGAGAACACTAATATATATGGTGATAAGAACAAATAAGGGTGACTATTATTTTTTTTCATTACTCTTCGCTCCTCTTTTAATCAAGTTCAATAAAATCTATTTGAGGCAAATAATACGGTTTAATCATAACACCATTTCTCATGTATCCAAATTCTTCCAACTTCCTATAAGTCTCCCTATTTATTCGCTTTACAGCTAAATCAACTGCTTTCCTTAAATCTTCCCCGTCCAACACTATTGCGTTAAAAGCATTACTAAGTTCTCTTTCTAACATATATATTCCTGGCACTCTGGGTACTTCAATAAGCCACTTAGTCTGCTCTAATATAACATTCTTATGCCTTGAATTCCACGGAAGTTCTTTAAAGGCTTCTACATTAGCAGAATTCCATATATATTCTCTTCCATAGGTTGTTTGAAGGGTGTAACCAAACCTCACCTGTGTATTTTTGTCAGTCCACCATTTTAAATATTCCCATGCCTCTTCTTTTTTGTTGCTATTTTTAAATATAATACAGTTTTCTGCCCCGCCCGCTGACCATCTTTGTACTTCCCCTTTTTCATCTACTATACCAGGAAACAAAGCTATATCCCATAAATTGGCGATTTCAGGAGCTGCATTTATTAACAAGTTATACATAAAATAATCAGCTATTCCTATAGGCAAAGTCCCATTTCTAAAATGCTGATAAAAACTTGGAACATCGTAAGGAATATTATATATAGTAAAAAGTTCAGTGAGTTCTCTTATACCATTTAATGACTCTTCACTATTCAACAAAGTCCTATCTACTTGTTCCCCATAAAATCGTCCCCCACTTTGGTATATAAGAGGCATTGTAGCAGCAAATGTTTTCAAAGATGGCATACCCGCCGCTGGATAATAAAAATTCATTCCTCTTCTTTGTAGTTCCGGCAATATAGCTTTAACATCTTCCAGAGTATCAGGAACCGGTATATTAAGAGCTTGAAGAATATCAGTCCTGTAAAACAAAACCCAGAAATAGAAAGTCTCGGGTACTGAATACACACTGTTTCCAATCATAGAAGGTATCAATAATCCTGGCGGAAATCTTTTAGCTACCTCTTTAAAATCTTCAAACTCAGAAAGATCTTGTAGCGCCCCTCTTATGGCCAATTCAAACGGAAGAGCAAAATGCACAGCTGTAGCAACATCAGGCGCTTTCCCTGCAGCATTAGCTAAAATAAGCTTATTCTGGTCAGGCATTAAAGATAAGTCAACTTTAATACCCGTTTTAGGAGTAAAATCTTCATCTACCATTTTTTGCAAAATCTCAATATACTGTCTAGGCCTGTTTACCCAAACTTGGAGGTGTTCAGGATTAGTATTGTATATAGAATAATCCTGTTCAGTAAACGATAATATAAATCTTTTCACGGTCTCATATATTCTAACAAAGACATTTGTCCCTTTGGGCAAGCTTTTTTCATTTTGAAACACATATATTTTATCAATAGCAACCCCATTGTTGTTTATACTCTGTAAAAGATTAGCTAAATGCTGAGACACTGAACTTGGTCCCTTCGATAGTTCACTCATTCGTATTGGAAGCTCATTAGGTTTTTTAGAAAGATTTATAAGCTGCTTACTTGCAATCAAAACGGATGAGAAAGCACCTATATTTTTAACATTAGGATTATACACAGTTATATCCTGATAAAGCTTTTCAAGTGTTTCAGCCCAATTTAAAAGTCTTCGCTTAGCATCAGGAATGTGCCTCTCCAGATCATAATCTCTATATCTGTCTTCTCTAGAACCTGTTAATTTCATGATTTCAAGTGACAAATTATTTATATCTCTCAATATATCCTCTATATTTTCAATAACATGTCTTATAGGGTCAACACTCAAAATAAGGCTTATGGTATGAACACCTTCTTCTAAATATACTGCTATTTTATCTCCAGTTTTTTCATCTTTTAAGATCATATTTGTAAAATTCCTGCTATAATTAAAAGGATAGGCTTTTAATTCTTGATAAGGAATTTTTCCGTCTATCATTATTGTTACAAATACTGGAAAATCAAGTTTAGAATCCTGTCTATAATTGAAAGCAATATAATAATACCCCGCTTGTTCAACATAGAATTCATACTCTACTTTTTGGCCTGCGTTTTTAAAGGACCATGGATCTAGTATATTAAGGACTCGTCTATCAGCTTCATAAGGTGTAACATCAAGATCAAATACACTTCCTGGTCTTATGGAGGGATCATTTCTATATGTTATATCTTCAGCTTCAATAATTATAATATTATTTCCTTCCACTGTTTTAGGCACATAATTGTCCAATTCCTCATACGAACACAGCGAAATATCACTTATTAAAATATTACCCTCTTCCACCTTAAAATTAAGAACATTGATACCTTTTTTTAGAGGAATAAAAAGTGGATCATCATAACGGTAACTTGAATCCATTATATATTTATTTTCCCATGTCTTCAGCTTGTTTGGCATGGGGACAACTTCATTTCCGTATCTATCAACCGGAATACTATCACTATTTCCCCAACGGCTCTCAAACAATACTCTTTTAAGTTCACGAAAAGGATATTCACCGTTGACCATTATCGAAGCTTCTATAGGAAGAATGCTTTCATCACTTGACATATAAGTAAAGTTAATAAGATACAAAGCATCTTCTGGAGCCTCTATAATAAATTCAACTTCTTGACCAAAACCAACTTTTACTACTTGCCCTCTATCAACATCAGAAACAATATCATAATTACCCCCAGAAGCTACAGAGTAAGCATTATAATTTATACACTCCCCCTTGTATTGGTCCAAATCGGTTTTAACTTTAAAATCACTATATCTTCTACCTAAAAAAGCATCAGTATGCGGACTGGGGTCATTTTGTATTCTATCAGACTCAATATAAGCTGTCACAGTAAACGAGGTGAAAATAAACGACATAGATAATACAACACATATTACAACTTTTATAGATTTCAGACAGATATTCAAGCCTCCACCCCCAAATTATTCCCCGTTGCCTTCTTAAATTTCATTCGAATGATAAAATTTTATAGTAATCTAAAATATTTAGCATTTACTTAAACCTTAACCATATAATATCATTAAAAAATTATAACGTCAAGAGGTAATTATAATTTTTGTTGTTATTCTATGATAATGTCATATTGAAATTATTCTGATATAATGTCATACATGAGAGAGGAGATATTCAACATGACACAAAAAGAAATGACTCGTTTAAGAGTCATAAACCAAACAATCGACAAAGTCATAACCATCAGAGAAGCTGCTGAGCTTCTAAACCTCAGTGAACGCCAAGTAATAAGGTTGAAAAAGGGGGTTTTGAAAGAAGGACCTGCGTTCATTATCCACAAAAATAGAGGTCGAAAGCCCAAGCATGCTCTCTCTGATAAACTTAAAGTAAGCGTCAAATAGAACACACCTAAAAATCTACGAGTAGATGTGAGATAATTCCTCCATAAAGAAAATGAGGAGGGATTATCTATGACCAAAAAGGAACGGGAACAACAATGGAAAACCAGAATTGAAGCATACAAAACCAGCGGTTTAAGTAAAGTGGCATTCTGTAAACAGCATAACATAAGCGAGAGGTCAATAAAGCCGTTTGTGATAAGGAGGAAGAACTGGCTATTCAGCAATACGCCGAAGAGAGCCAGGGCTAGTGCTACGATTTACAGTATAGTTGAGACTGCCAAGGAGAATGGGTTAAATCCATTTGAGTATTTGAAGTATTTGTTTGAGAAGCTGCCAAATATGGATATAGAGGATAAGGAAGCGCTGGATGAGATTTTGCCATGGTCAACCACCTTACCGGCTTGTTGTAAGGTAAAATAGAGATAAAAAATCCCCGCCTTCTTCAAGGTGGGGATTACTTTACGCTTACTGTTTTTCTGCTTCTCTCTTTTCCTTTCTTGTTGCCACCCCAAATCCTTTCCAAACGTACTATTTTATTGATTCTATATAGTATTATTATGTCATATTTAACACTATCTTAAAGGAGATTGTCGTGTTTTATCTCAAAATTAGTCCGAAAAATTTTTACTTCCCAAAGCTGCTATAGGTAAGCTATTTGCGCTGTAACATCATGTTTTTTCTCACAAAGTGTTGCATTTAATATTGCAATTTGGATTTTTTTCCTTCACACACCCCGATCCAATTAGATTTTCTGTAGTAGTGGTAGTAGTTATATCAATGTTTCTCTACATACCCTCATACATTCCCTCTCTTTAAAACAGCCGGTGTAACAACAAACTTATCAAAGCTGGGGGCTGCCGAATTTACCAGCTTACTAAACTGGTACGAATTGTCATTATATATGACGATGGTGTTTCTCCCGCTCTTCAGTTCAACATAAATCGTCATGTTCTTTATAGTATCCCAGCTCAGAGTATTCCTGAAGTACACCGTCTCGGGTTCGTTATCATTAACCACTATTTGAGCATAACGCTCAACCAAATCGGTATTGTAAGGATGAACATAGAGTCCAGGAGAACTGACTCTAGGCATAACCGGCGCAGGTTCATTATTTGAATAATACATAGATAAAGCATAGTACCCTGATTTTTCTATCTCCACTTCAAATACCAACCTATTCTCCTGCGGCACTGCATGTGAAAGGACAGTTTCTGGATCCTGTCCTATCGTTATACCATCGACCATCTTGCCGCCAGATGCATATTCGTTTATAATCACCCTTGCATTACCCGTAAGTACAGCATCTTCTGCCTCGACTGTTATGGAATTCTCCTGCGTACAACCACTGTTGTACCTGAATATGATTGCGTCCAGCAAAATTTCCCCATCGCTGGATACCGTAATGGTATTTGCACCCTTTGTTAGATAAATGCTTAAATCTTCATCTGCTTTTCCAAGAACAATATCACTTACAGTGATAGGCGTTCCCGTCCTTGCATCCTTGCCAAAATCTACAATCTGTCTTTTGATAATTACATCAGCTTCACTACCAGCCAATATCAACAATTCGACATCATATAGACCGTCTTCAGGAGCAATCACAGTAAAGGTAAAATCGCCTCGCCCTTTTACATATCCCCCTCCTGTAAACCCACACACCTCATTATCAAACACGTAGTTCTCATTTTCTCTGATGATTTCTTCCGGTTGTATTACTATATCTGGGACAATTGCCTCCTCACCATATTCAGTATTGTAAACCAGCTCAATCTTATCAATACTGGCAGCTACTCTTATATTAGGATGCTTATCCGACTGATTTAAACCATAATGCATCAACCTTAACCTGTTTTCACCAGCTCTCAAATCAACATACGTCTTTGTATAATTTATATATCCCTGTTTTACAGTAGAAGTGTACGTGAGTATCTCTTTAGGTTGTCCGTTTACAAACAATTGATGTTTTACAGATTGTCCAATAGCCCTGTTTTGGCCATTAGGATCAACCTCTAACGTTATAGGATCAACATAAGGAGCAGGAGCCGAATAAAAAACTTTAAGCTCATATTTCCCATCCCTAGGTACACTAACAATAAATTCCACTCCATCGGTAGTATCCCATATCCCATCCACATCAGCTCTGCCCGACCGCGCTAAATCTTCTCGCTTTAAATAAGTCCGTTTCCGTGCATTACCTATAAGCACAGCATCCTCCGCTTCATAAGTAGCCGTCCAAATGCGGTTATACGTTTCTATTGAGGAAACCTGCTCACTTGTTGCCGGATGAATAACGGCATAATAGACATCCATTTCATTGCAATCGGGGATCTGAATTTTCAAGTCGCCATTATTAAGAGGTAAATTACCTTCGAAATATACATAAGGATTGGTGCATGGGCCATGATGCCCCGAATATGAGACCTTATATAGCTTTACATGGACACTTTTTGCACCCTTAAAGGCACCGCTATTTGCCAATCCACTTACACAGGCCGTCTGAATACCATCTTCTCCCCCAAATATTATATAAGCCGTCCTGTTCTGCTCATCGATGGAACCGATGCCGTATATCCCGCCTATTTGACCATCCACAGTAGTTACCGCCATTCGTTGGCCTGTCAGGTCTTTATACCATTTGTAAAGCCACCAGGCGCTGTTGGGTACATTGTTATCAGCCGCCAATTCATTTAAAGTATTTGCTAATCCCCAGTACGCCAGGCACGCATAGATACCGGCTTCCTCAAACATAGCAAGCCATGGCAGCAACGCTCCTCCGACGCCTATATCTTCAAACAACGCATACTCATTCACAACAACTATAGGTTCATCAAGTCCTTGGGAAGTATAGTATTCTCGAATTAACTGCTGAACCTCATTCCAGTGCGAACGGAATGACACAAGTGAATTTCCCGCATCAGCGCCGTCAAACAATTCATGCCAGGCAATTACATCCGGCAGGCAGTTATTTTCATAAGCATATTTCAAAAAATCCTTTATCCACACAGACGAATAATTGGCTGGAGGGGGAGAGGCAACCTTAATATGAGGATGTACTTCTTCTTTTATCCTTGTATACAGTTCCTTCCACGCCCTGCGGAGTTCTTCCGGCTTATCTTTAAACCATATTATGTCAGGTTCATTGAACAGCACAAAATTATATCTCTTCAATGCAGGATCCCCTGTAATTTCCTGCATCTTCTTTAGCACATCTATTACCCTATCATAATAATCAGCGAGAGTCTCTTCCAATGTATCTTTCCTCTCATAAGGCCATTCTAAGTACATATCCTGCAAATACACTTGAATATGTTCAATTCCCACAGCTTCACAAATCGATGATACGCGTATTACATCACCCGTTGGATGCTGCATACCCCCCAGCACTTTCTGAACAACAAAATTGGGCGCTATGCCTTTTACCAAATCAACACTTGGAACATTGGGTTCACTTAGGCCGTACAAAAATCCGGTAGATTTTTTATTTAGTTTAAACGTATTTAAAGCATCAAACACTACAATAGATTCCAAAATAACAACCCCCTATTATTTCTTTTTCTTTATCTGGAAATAAACCGTATAGGGTTCATATCCTACTTCATACAGAGGAATAAATCTGATACCTCGTTCCTGATTATATGTCCTGTATCCATTCAACCAGCTCATCCATTCTCTTTCATTGTCAGGAATCAATATGGTTTCAGGGGCATCTTTATCTCCGTACAATATCCTTTCGTCATTACATAAGCCGGCTAAAACAACAGGGCCATCCATAAACGCCACAACATCGGGATTGTCTGGAAGAGGACATACATATAATCCTTTAGGTAACTCCAGTCGCACAATATCGTTATTCCATACACGCCTTATACTAATAAAGCTTGACGGTTGAGACTTAATATTCTGCACTTCACCATTTATTGAAAGCACAGCCTCACCTTTGACCCACCATGGCACTCGCAATCTTAGGGTAAACTCAGCTTGTGCCTCAGAATTCCCAGCTTCATCGAACACTTTTATAGCAATATCAATAACTCTCTTATTCGGACGCGACGCCACCGTTGGATTTATGCTGTTGACCTTTTGCATGCTACCAATTAAGTTATCAATATTCTGTCTGATCAGCACCTTTATTCTTTCGTTATGATTGTAAACAACCTCTGAAGGTATGTATTGTGCTACCACAAATTCATCATCATTTCGGTAATATATACCTACATTATGCGTGGCATTGGCCTGAACAAGTGTACCATGACAGCACCAAAAGTCCTCGGTCTCAGTCCCCCAAGCCTTTCTAGCACCTCCACGAAGAGGAAGGAAATAAGCTATCAAGCCTTTATCCGACACCTCTGGTTTAACACCATGCGTATAACTGCCTTCCCAGTACCCCTGTGCCAGTATCCCATTATATAAATTTCTCTCCCAATAATCAGCATATTTCGCATCTCCGGTCCACCGGAAGAGTACCTCAGCCAATCGCATCATGTTATAAACGGTACAATGCTCCTGATTTTTGCCGCCTAGCCTTGCTGACATCTTCCCCGGCGGTGTCCACACTTCACCACAGGTCTGTCCCCCTGTACAATAAGTACCACGCCTATCTACCGCCAAATCCCAGTATGCCATAACTATATCTCTCCATCTTTGCTCACCAGTCACTTCCCACGCTCTGGCGGCCCCCAACACCTCGGGTATAGTGGTGTTTGCATGCATATTGGTCAATACATCTTCTCCTCTGAGCAATGGTTCAAAAAGCCTTCTACGGTCATATCTGTACATTAATTCACGGTATTTTTCATCACCGGTGATTTCATAAAGGTCAGCCCATACCTCCAGCATTCCACCAGTTTCGAAATCGAGTATATCATCCATCTGTTCCCTGGTAAACTGTCCTGTCCATCGATAAAACCACTTAGCCCAGTTTACAGCAATATCCAACGCTTGTTGGTTCCCGGCAAGACGGTACATCTCAATAAGCCCCATAAATGTTTTATGCACCGTATAATGAGGCGCCCATACCCATTTGCCCTGGGCAATCCAGTGAAAATACTTCTCAGGAATGGAACCGGCCCACTCTCCCCCATTTTCTTTTTGACACCTTGCCAATTCCTTTACTATATAATCTGCCTTCGCTTTAACCTCCATATCTTTAGTCGCGGCATATATCCTGGCCGCAGCAGACAGCCAGTGCCCCAGAAAATGCCCACGAAGCTGGGATGTAGGCGATTCCCATCCCCAGTGTATTCCTTCCGGCTTCCCACTATGGCTCCACAGTCCGGCTTCTAAATAATAATTCTGCAGTAGATTTTCATTTTTCAGACTCATTATATATTTTCTATTCAGCTCAGTCTTTCGCTTAAATATACTATTAAGAAGCCTAACTTCATCATATGAAAAACCGCTTAAACCTTGTTTCATATAACTTCCTCCCTTGGAGTAGAACTAAAATGCTCATCAATCCTATAGAAATGCCTTTTTGAAATGTCGTGGTGTACATCGATTGCAAATCTTTTATTTAGTTTTAGTTTATTCTAAAATATTTTAATATTATTTGCACTAAATAGTATATCACCTTATTATATGCATGTCAACACAAAGCGATCAAAAATGTTGTAAAATATAACACAGCATATCTCTTTTTTACCGAGTCTCCGCATGTAAAAAACAGGCAATTTAATTACATTTATTACCAAAAGGATTATTGAATTTTATGTCGAATATATATCCCCTGTATAAAGATGCAGGGGTGATTGTGAATGGATATAAACGATGTTAAGAGCATTATAGCATACAATGCCTCCAGTATACCAGTATTGTTTGAGATGTGCCGTATTGCAAAGATAGCAGAAACTGTCAACGATATGGTGGAGTGGAAGTCTGATAATTCTAAGATTTCACCAGGATTTCTAATAGAAGTATTGGTAGTAACTATAATGCATAGGAGACAGCCCTTATGGAAAATTGAAGAATACTGGAGCAAACAAAAGCTTGAATTCATGTTAGAGGGTAGCGGTATTACAGTGGAACAATTAAACGATGATGCATTTGCTCGTGCTTTAGACAAACTGCAGACAGTAAACATGAAAGAACTTGTCAGCCGTATATGTCTTAACATGTTAAAGGCCCATAATTTAACTATAGAGAGTCTGCATTTGGATACAACATCTATTTCTGTAGAAGGGATGTATGAGGGGGATGAGGATGACGACTTTATAATCTGCTACGGTTACAGTAAAGATAATAGGCCTGACCTTAAGCAATTTAAGATAGGGGCGACAGTACAGCAGAGTGGACTTCCTGTAATGGGTCAGCTTTTATCTGGCAACAAATCAGATCGCGAATGGAACCCAGAGGCGATAAAGGAGATGAAGGTATTTTTTGAGGGGCAACAATATAGAGATATTATATTTGTAGGGGATTCTGCGACTGTATCTTCATATGAAGCGTTAAGGCAGTTAGAGGGTATACGGTTTATATCACGTTTACCTGAGAACTTTTCATGTGTTTCAGAGTGGAAAGAGAAGGCATGGCAGGGGGTGAATTGGGAAGAAGTAGGGACATTAAGTGAGTCTTCACGTAAGGGAGCAGCAGAATACAGGATTTATGAATTTGTGGAGGCTATAGATGGGAAGCCATATCGATTTGTATTAGTTCATACAAATTCGTTAAGGGAGCAGAAAACAAAGACATTGCAGAAGCGCTGGGAGAAAGAGAAGCAAGAGTTGGAGAAGGAGGCTAAGCGTATAGGCAAGAGAGCATTTGCATGTGTTGAAGATGCAATGCGGGAGAGTGCGGCTTTTATGGAAAAAGTTAAGTCTTTGCATTATAATGTAGAAGCTCATATAGAAGAGAAGGTTAGCCGTAAATATAGTAGAAGAGGGAGGCCTGGTACGGAAGATAGTTATGAGGAGACAGTAAGCTACTATGTAAAACATACTATAGGGGAAAGGGATGATATGGCATGTGAAAAAGATCTTTTTATGGAATCGACATTTGTTCTTATTACTTCAGTTATGGATAGAGAAAAATATCCTGGATGGAGGATACTGGCAGAATATAAAGGGCAAAGTTCAATAGAGCAGGCATTTAAGTTTTTGAAGAGTCCAGTGTACTTAGGGCCTGTATATTTGAAGAAACCTGAGCGAGTAGAAGCAATGGGGTATGTCTTTATACTTGTTTTGCTAATAGCGTCTTATTTAGAGTATAGAGTAAGGAAAGCTTTGAGGGACAGAGGGGAATATTATATTCAGCCTAATGGGCAAAAATCTACTCGTCCATCAGTTAGGACTATACTTGAGGTATTGGAGACTGTGTTGGTTATATATTTCAATGGCAATCTATATTTACCGAATGATACTTCACCAAAAATATTGAAGATGCTAGAATGGTTGGGATTTAGTCCTGACATTTACACTAAAAAAATAAATGTTATTTTTTGACATACGAAATCTGGGTTTTTAGATTTATTAAAAATTTCAAAAAATTATCCTCCACTCATTACGAATGGAGGATATAGAACATTTAAATTCTCTAATACCTGCCTTCCAATCACTTCAAAATAATTTTTATATCCCTCAAATTTTTATCCAGCAGCTCAAGGTATTTTTTGTAAAACATATCGCTGTGCTGCTTTTCCCATTCAGCCAAGTCGGTAAGCAGTTTTTTGACCTCAGGCTCGTCCACCGCCTGAGCTGCCTTGTCGTAGAAGTGCCAGAAGTCGGTTTCTATCAAATAAGCCATGCGCATCACCGACACATCCGACACCCCTACATCCACCTCTTGGAGCATATCGGAATTATCTGCCAATATATGAGGGTCTCTGGCTTTAAAATTGTCATCCACCACCCATGAGATATCTAAGGGAGCCTCTGCAAAGCCCAGCTTATCATATTCCTTTTTTAATATATCAAAGTGCTCCTTTTCAATCTCGATCAGTTCCTCAAAGATGCGCTTTGTCTCCTCCGAGACATCCTTCTCGGCATAAAACTCATAGAAATCCTTGGCGTTTTTCTCCATTCTCATGGCAAATTTCAATATCTTCCTGATCTTTTCCATAAAAATCCTCCTATTCGTATTATTAATTTTATGTTCTACTACTCTAATACAAAATACCACACCGCGATAACAGTTGGGCTCTGCTATCATACGGCATTATACCATATCAGTCTTAAATAAATCTTAAATGAAATCATTTAAATACCCCTTTATCTTTTGTATATCGACGGGCCTATCTATAAGCGGAGGGCCTTCCCTTAAGAATTCAATCTTATCGCAGTATGTAGGCTTTTCCTCGCGATAGATTATGCCAATGGGTATACGGTCTCCCCATTCCATGGCCTTTTCCATGGCCTTCAGCTTATCGGTAGGGTCATAGCTCTCATCCAGCTTGTAAACCCTTTTGCTGAAATCACGAATTTCAGGTCGCCCTGCTCGGTCCTGGTGGGAAATCCGGTTACCGGGCCCGGACGCTGCCCCTCGGCTATGACCAGCGGCACCTCAAGCATGCCGGCCAGCCCTAGCCCTTCCACCATGAGGGAAAACCCTCCACCCGATGTCCCAGTCATGGCTCTTGCCCCTGCATACGAAGCGCCGATTGCCATGTTTATGGCAGCAATCTCATCCTCAGCTTGCTCAACCACTATTTCAGCGTCCATCATCTTTAAAGCCAGATAATTCATTATGCTGGTTGACGGAGTCATGGGATAGGCCGAATAGAATTTGCAGCCCGCCGCCAGCGCTCCGAGGGCAATGGCCTGGTTGCCATTAATCAGTATGCTTTCGCCCCCCTTGGGCAAGGATAGGCTATTCTTCGGCAAAGATAGGTTATCCACAGGCAATGACAGGTTGTCCCTGGGCTGTACCAGCTTGCTGCCCTCCAAAGCGGCCTCGGCGTTTTGCCTTGCTATATCGGGCCGGAAAATCTTCGAATATACGGCCTCAACTTCGGTCGCTGGAATGCCCAGAAGCGCTAGTGCCGCTCCCAAAGCGACGCTACCTGACACCCTGGCATTTCCGACCCGCCTGGCAACCTCCACCAAAGGAAGCGCCATTACCCTGTCATCGGCGTGAGCAACCTGCTTATCGCAAATTACAAAACCGTCCGCCTTAAGCCTGCCTATGTGTAGCTCAACCGTTTCCTCGTTCAAAGCTATTATGCTATCCAGTTCATCTGCGTGAGAAAAAAGCTCTTGGTCTCCAAAGCGTATCTGAACGAAGTTGTGGCCACCGCGTACCCTTGACATGTAATCCCTTATGCTGAAGACCTTGAAGCCATTTCTCTGGAGCACCTTTTCGAACACGCTGGACAGGGTCTCAACCCCCTGACCGGCCGCACCCCCTATTAGGATGTTGTAATCCATCTTTTCACTCCCTTGTTTCTTTTATTGAATTACAGTGAAATGGCTTTCTTACACGCCACCTATCTTGACAAATCGTTTATTTAAAACCCCTTTCATATACAAAATACGAAAAAATGGAATGAAAGCGCCAAGCCGCACACCGCTCAAAATCCCAAATCGTTCTAAAAGATTTATACCCCCATATCCCCTTTTAAAAACAAAGATTCTTCCTTTTTATCGTTTATGTTCAATATCGTATTGGGATAACAATATGCAGCATCAAACTTCCCATCAGCATCTACAATCTTGCAATAAGTACTTACGCCCGTAGAAGAACCTACTATTCCGGCTTTTATCCCCTTGCCTGCTACCAACATTCCGCCCAATACTACACTTTTGGGGTCTTTGAAAATAATGCGGTTTTTGGCAACTATCTTAGATTGATAGCTTCCACGCCCTGTGACAAAAACGCTCCCGCTGGCCAAAATCATGGAATTTTCACAATAGCTGAACGTTATGTTCATATTAGCGACATAGCGTTGTTTAAGGACATTTTCATACTCGATAAACTCAGCCTTGAATACACTGTTCAACCGTAATATCAGGCGGCGGAATTTCCTCATAGTCTCCGCTAACCACAATGCTGTTGCTGGCTTTTACATCCCTCAAAAAGTACTTTCTCCCTGGTATCCTTTCGATTTTTAAGATTGCCTGCATCTTATCGGGTGTAATCTTAACCTCCACGCGAGCAACCGGAGGGATTTCCCTGGGAATAATCTGTATCCAGTCTTTTTCTGTAACTACACATGATCCAACTGCTCTTTGGCCATTTATATATACTTCGATGTTTTGATCATTTACAACTAAAGAAGGATATTTTCCACCACCCACGGGGTTCTTGACTCTCACAACACCATCCTTAATCTCCACCGTTCCATCGATGGCTTTGTCACCTTCAACTACTTCTTTTCTCTTCCGCCTGGATACCTCTATCCTGTAAACCCCTCGCCACTTGATAATCCCCCAAAGCATGGAACCCGGCGGCCTTATGGTATAAAGCCTCAAATAATTTCTATGGCAGTTATAATACTTTTCAGCCCTGGATAGCGCCTCTTCTACGTTGCCTGCCTTAAACAGCATGCCCTCCACCCTTTCGGTCTCTTAAACAAGAGGTTTAACCTTATTGATTTTTTCTGTATCCTCCTTTGCCAGCAAATCTAGAAAAGTTTCCACAACATGTGGGTCAAACTGCGTTCCGGCGTTCCTCTTTATCTCCGCAAGTGCCCTTTCCCGGCTCATGGCTTTGCGGTACACGCGATCGCTGGTCATGGCGTCATAGGCATCAACAACAGCTAAAATACGGCATAGCAGAGGAATCTCTTCCCCCTTTAGCCCTCTTGGGTACCCATGCCCATCCCAGCGCTCATGGTGACACAGTATATACTCAGCAATATGTACAAGCTCGGAAATGCCCTTTGCAATGCGCCAGCCAATCTCGGGGTGTTTCTTCATCTCCTCCCACTCTTCCGCCGTCAGTGGTCCGGGCTTCTGCAGTATGCTTTCCCTTATACCAACTTTGCCTATATCATGGAGTACAGCCAGGAGGGCTAATTCATCCAGTTCCTTAGATGAGAGCCTCATTTTTCTGCCTATTGCCAAGCAATAGCTTTTCAATCGCTCGGCATGCTCCTCGGTCTCCGTGCTTTTGGCAAACAGCGTCATAAGAATGCTGCTAACCACGGCATTGCGATAGCTTTTCTCCTCCATAAGCTTGGTACGATTCATCATCTCTTCTGCCTCTTTAACAACCTGATTCAAGCTTTCCAATGGCTTTCTCTTTACCGCATAGCCAATGGCCAGGCTGAGCTGCACCTCCCCCTCTTTCTCTTGTAGGCACCTGTTTTTTATCCTCTCCACAATTTTTTCGGCAGCCCGTGCTGTGATGCGTGGCAAAAGAATTATAAATTCGTCTCCATCCCATCTGGCTACTATATCGGTTTTCCTACAACTTTCCCTCAATATCCTGGCAGCCCTTTTAAGCAGGTTATCCCCTTCCTGAACCCCAAACATGTCGTTGACCAGCTTAAGCCCATTGATATCAGCTACTATAACAGCAATGGAAAATGCTCTGGAAGAAGCTTGCCATCTTGCAAACTCTTCTTCCACAAAACGACGGTTGTAAAGCCCGGTTAGCGGGTCACGCCAGTTTAAGCTGTTAAACTTCTCCTGCCACACCTTTTCCTGTGTGATATCGCGAAACACCATGACTGCTCCCACGGTTTGGCCTTTCATATCTTTTATGGGCGCTACCTTTATTGGTATAACACTATCAGCTATCAGTACCCTACACCCTTCTTTGGTTACCAAGGCAGTATGTTTGTCCAAGCTAACAGTACTTCCTGTCCGTAAAGCTTCAGCTATGGGGTTCTCTACCATTTCCCCTGTATCCTCATTTATCAACTTAAAAACCTCATCAAAGGGCTTTCCCTTTACTTCATCCTCGCTCCAGCCAGTAATCTGCTGTGCGGCTGGATTGAGCATGCTAATCCGACCGGCCTGATCAGTAGTAACAACGCCCTCACCGATGGAAAGCAGGGTAATCCTGTACAGTTCTTTTTCGCAATACAGTTCTTCTCTATACCTTTCTCTGTCAGTGACCTCAAACCTCTCATTAAATATCACGTCAGGCTCTGTAGTAAGGTCATTTATCCTACTCTCCTTCTCTCCCAAAGCATTCTCCAATTCCACTTCTTTGGTAACATCCTGAAATACCGTAACAAAATGCTCCTTATCTATTGCAAAAGCTGTTATCTTATACCAGCGCTTCAACGATTCCAGATATTGTTTAACCTCCTGTGTTTGTCCACTTAAGGTTACCCCTTCATATAAGCCTATCCAATCAAAAGCCCTCAGCTCTGTACCATACAAGACTTCCTTTACTCCCTTGCCTACGATAGCTTTCTTTGTTAACCCAGTCAATTTTTCAAATGTAGGATTAACATCAAGAAAGATGTAATCCTTATTCCCACCTTGCTCCTCAATCAGCTTGTGAATAGCACAGCCCAACGGGATCTGCTGCAGAATTTTTCGCATGATTTCTGCTTTCATTTTATCCCCCTTACCCCTAAACTTGCTAATATTTTACAAAAACAAAAGGCCGTTGCAGCACCTTACCATATAGAAACACACAGCACAAGTCCAAAATTGCAGACCATGGTGCTCAACAGCCCTTCATGGTACACCAACCACATATTTAACATTTATAGGTTTAGCTTCCATTTTATTACATTTAATGTATAAATTACCCCCCCCCCCCCCCCT